>OGGG01000346.1_pt1 | contig 53762 bp, 43 predicted proteins | sample 1571201 | NCBI WGS metagenome assembly OGGG01 (sample SAMEA2581946, study PRJEB24529) | metagenome | biome: Human gut stool | place: China | collected 2011 | reverse complement strand
TGGTCTTGTTGGAGTCTCTTCGGAATAAACTACTTTTAACTTCTTCACTCCGCGCTTTTTCAGTTCGCGGCGCATTACTTTTGCAAGCGGGCAGACTTTTGTCTTATAAATATCTGCCACCTTAAACTGGCTTCCGTCAAGCTTATTTCCCGCCCCCATGCTGCTGATGATCGGGATATCCTTTTCCTTCGCCTTCATGACAAGCTCGATTTTTGCAGTTACGGTATCCACCGCATCCACAATATAATCATATTCGCCAAACGGAAAATCATCCGCATTCTCCGGCAGGAAAAAGCACTTATGGATCCGTACATCTGCTTCCGGATTGATTTCCAGGATGCGGTCACGCATCACCTCTGCCTTATACTTTCCTACCGTCTTTCTTGTCGCAATGATCTGGCGGTTTAAGTTTGTCAGGCATACCTTGTCATCATCGATCAGATCAAACGCTCCCACACCACTCCGCACAAGTGCTTCGCAGACATAGCCTCCGACGCCGCCGACACCAAAGACGGCCACTCTGGAATGTCCGAGTTTCTCCATCGCCTCTTTTCCCAATAATAACTCCGTTCTTGAAAACTGGTTTAACATAATGATTTTTCCTTTTCTTCTATAAACATTAACAAAAAGCTGACTGCCAGAACAGCACTTGAAAACCAGATTGCCTTAAATCCAAGCCGCATAGACAGATTTCCACCGATTCCTGCTCCCACTGCAAAAAACAGGATAATCCCAAAATAATACATCGCCTGCCGGATCTGCTCCGGGCGTCTGTCCCTCATGTATGCTGACAACGCTGCCGTGCCGCTTCTTAAGTTTCCGATACACATCGTACTCGCATAAGAATATCCGCCAACTTTGCGGAATGACTGCACCTGCATCGCACAGGAGAACGACACTAATGTTGTCGCAAGCATATTATAATCCTGCGGAATAAATCCGACACCAAATAAAATCAGGATCTCCAACAATAATATTCCCTGCCTCCAATGAAGACGGTTGGCATATTTAAACTTTCCCTGTACACAGTCTGCAAAGAAAACGCCTCCGGCAAATGCGAGCAGCGGTATCAGATAATGCAGCCCTCTCTGCCATTCACCCAGCATAAAATGCTGGCTCATCAGTACCACGTTTCCCGTCTGTGCATTCGAAAATACTTCATCCCTTGTAAAATAAGTATATGCATCCTGAAATCCGCCGGAAAGTGCCAAAAACACACTCGTGATAAAAGCCTCCGACATCTGGACTCTTGCATTTTTTGCTTTTGCTTTTTCAAAAAGCACTTTCATCACCTCACATTTTTTTATCGTGTCGTATTATAACGCTTTTTCCGGTAAATGTAAAAACTATTTGATAAAAAATATTCTTTTCCGACAAAAAATAGTTACAGTTCACAGGTTACCCTGCGAACTGTAACTTCGCAGCCCCATATAAAGTTTTGCTTCGCAAAAGGGGGCTGCTCACACCCGCATCACGTTCATACGCACCTGAACAGCATGGTGTTCAGGTGCTGAGTGAACAGTAACAAAAAATATCATTTTTATTCCGTCCGCAACTGCTTTTTTCGTTTACACCAACTCCGATTGTTTCCTTAACAATTTATTTAACAAAGCACTTTAACTTTTTTCAATTTTCAAATCATTTCGCATACTCTCAATTAACTGCTCTTTCGCTTTATTAATGCTATTATTTAATGAATCTGGATCCTCTCCCACGTACAATCCTGATATAAATGTATTTTTCTTAACGACATTAAATTCTATTAGTTTATTCTTTACTTCTTGTCCTGCATATAAATCAAAGCTTGCCTTATCCTCTTTATTAAATTTCCGGTATTTTTCTTCAGCCCAAAAATAATCATCTCTGATTTTATTTATTTTTTTTATTGCGTACTCTCTATTGCTAATTTGATTTTCTATATCATATCGTCGTTCTCTTTTTAAATGTTCAAAATTTAATTGTCTCTTATAGTCCTCAATTTGAATATTCAAAATCTCTATAACACTCTCAAATTTTTCCATCGAATAACTAGGTGCAAATTCAATATTACGAAGGACATCATTTGGTGATCTATCTGGATAACTATTAACTATATTTATTAACTCTTTATAAATATTACCCAATTTATCATTTTTAATTTGCTTTTCCTGCATTCTCACTTTGAAACTTGACTATTCCTTTTACTTTTCATAAGTATTCATCCCTACAAGCTGTGATTCTTTTACGCAAATATGCACCAATATTATGGTGAACAAACCGGATTTTAAATTATTCACTTTTGATAAAGAATTTTCAAATCTCCATCTACAAATCCAGCCGAAATTGCTTCATATTTTTTCAATTCTTCTGCATATTTCCCCTCAGAAATATACTGTTTTATCATTTGACAGGAAATATCGAATATCTCTTCCCATCCCATCTCTGCTTTCCAGCAGAATACATTTTCTCCAGAGCTAAATTCTTCTTCACAACACCAGTCTTCATCTGCTTCATCATAATCCCAAGTTCAAATCAGTTGTATAGACCAATATAAATCTACTTCTTCATAAAGATTAAAATTTATAGCAGCTCCTGGTATCGGTATATTTTCTTCTAAAATATTATTCAACCATTTTTCAAACTCTATGTACATATTTCTTCCCTTGTGGTTTCTGAAATTAGAACTATGCTATCTTTACATTTTAGTATAAATATAGTATAATCAATTTATAAAAAGGTGCTACCGATAGACGGTTAGCCCGACAATTGATTAATTATTTCTAAATAATCGCCAATTCCTAGGTTGGCGGTTATTTTTTTGCCATGATTATCTTTCCCTATCAGGTAAAATAATCCGGCAACGCTTATCAATAAACTCGTGAACTGAATAAGTTCCGTCAGTGTTATCATTAGCATCCCCTCCATTTACGAATTTCTTCTTACGAAGATTTTTATGTAATCAGAGGGTTCAGTCCCTCTGTTGAGGGCTAACCGCCTACCGTTTTCTCGTAGCACCTTATTCATTATACCAAACCAATAAAATCAGTGCAATTTATTAAATTTTTAAAGGAATGCTTTTAATGTGTAAAATTCTGTACCCAATGATACAAATACTGTGTTGATCCATCTGCATATGTAAATTTTTCAACATAACAAGATACCGATGTTTTTGTAGACACATCCGACAAAATATTTGCTTTATGTCCTGCGGAGTTCATCCAGTCATTAACTACCTCACTAGCACTTGTTTCACCTTCTGCAATATTTTCTCCTACACTCCAGTTTCCACCTACAGAATTATGACTATAATCTGTAACTATCTCCTTTGCACGTCTATCTGAATATGAAGCCATATTGCTATCCCATGAATATGCTGACAAACCATTATTTGCTCTTTCTTGATTTGTCAAATTAAATACTTCTTGTGCCATATTGTTGTCATAATAACCAGATACTTGAACATTATTATCTGTGGTACTTCCATAAGCTACAGAATTTAAAAATGCATCCATTTCATCCGGTGTCATTGATTGTAACATTGCAACCATTTCATCATCCGTCATTCCTAAATTGTCCGCATTGGATTTTCCACTGGCTTGTGATAATTGATTTTGAGTATTTGTAGTTCCAGATTTATTATCACTTTTGCCAGATTTCTTGTCGTTGGCTGTAACATCACTTATCTGCATAATCAGCCCTGTCTTTTCCAACAAAGCCTCTACATCCAGTCCAGTGTATGTAACCGTCACTTCGTAATCTGCCTCGTTTTCGTTTTTAGCCTGATCCTGCACTGTGCAGTGTACATTTAATACTTCAACCGGGTTTTCTTTCTGCAGATTAAAAGATTTCTGCTCAAACTCGTATGAAATTTTGTTGTCCTGGCAAAATGCATCGCTCGCAACCGCCCACTCCGCATCTGTAAAATCCGGAAGCTCATGCAGCATGTCTGCAATCTTTTCCGCATCATCCGTGTTGATGTCGTCAATACTGATCCCGGATGCATCCACGTCCAGATCAATCACATTCTGTGCCAGCTCCGGAGCTGTGCCATCCACGTAAACGTTTAATGTTATATCTGTAAAATTGCCCTCACTATCTTTTACCTGTGCTGTCACTTCATAGCAGCCTTCATCATCCAACTTAACACTTTCTTGATAATCTGCTTCATCATGCGGCTCTGCATTATCTACCGCCGATTTTTCCTGCAGCATATCATCATAATCACAGACTACAAGATCATCCTTCTGCTCACAAGATACAATCCCGCTGGAAGTTTCTGATGCATCTTTGATCTCCGTTATCAGATCATCCATGGTCAGCGTTCCCGGCTGCATGTAGATATAATCTTTCGCTTCGCATTGCGGTGAAGTCGTATCCTTCACTTCTACCGTAAATGGGTAATTTTTCCCATCATATGCAATGGCAGCATTGTACGAACCAACTTTTGTTTCATCTACTGCTGACAGATCAAGGCTTGCATCCTTTAAGATTTTCTCATCCGGATTCTGCAGATAATCTGCAACATTTTCCGACAGCTCATCGCCAAGCTCAAGTGTCACTGAGCTCTGCGCGAGTTCCACCTTGGAACATCCGGCAATGCCAGCCACGCTTAAAAAAGTCATTCCTAAAAGTACGAATTGTTTATTTTTATAACTTGTGTTCTTCATTTTGTGACCTCCAAATGTTTCTGAAATTAGAACTATCATTTCCTTATCAATATTTTCATCTTCGTCAACTGTTTTTGTCCATAATATATCAGATATTTACTTTTCTTATAAACGACAGCTCCGGCAATTGCTCTGTCTCAATGATTGATTCCGGCATCCTCGCTTTTTTGTTCAAGGTGTCGTTTTATTAAATACCATCTTTTTTCCCTTCCCCATACCAAGCTCGAAATCCTTCCAATGTCAAACGATTATCCAGATTTTCAATCGGTTTGGAAGCCGGTTCTATAATCTGCCTGTAACTTTTTGTTTTACACAACATATACATCTCGATTTTCAAAATATGAAAAAAAAGGAAACCTCCATATTAAAAGGTTTCCTCTTTTCTTTCTCTAATGCGGAAGATGGGACTTGAACCCACACGCTCGCAATGAGCACAAGATCCTTAGTCTTGCTCGTCTGCCAGTTCCGACACTTCCGCATGTCAGTCATCTCTCGTGACGACTTCCTAATAATAGCAAAGAAAAACAAAAAAGTCAACCACTTTTTTCAAAAAAATTGTAAAAAGTTTTTCATACAATTAAAACAATTTTTTCAAAAAAAGTCTTGACTTATTCTATAAACCCGGATATAATAGTGTTTGTTCGCAGAAGTGGCGGAATTGGCAGACGCGCAGGCTTCAGGTGCCTGTGGTAGCAATATCGTGTGGGTTCAAGTCCCATCTTCTGCATAGAGAAAGCCTTGATTGTATCAAGGCTTTTTTGTTATCTAAAATGAACTATATGATCATCATGAAATAGAGGAAGCTTCTTATTATGGAATTAAAAGAAATTGCTGTCATTCATACGGATTTTCCGGAAAAGTTTGGGATTCCAAGACAGAGCGGACTTGTCGGGGGATTGCAGGGAACGATTGTTTTTTCCCCGGAATACAGAAATGCAGATGCCATCCGGGGGCTTAATGACTTCTCCCACCTCTGGCTTGTATGGGGATTTTCCAAAGCAAAAAAAGATCACTGGTCTGCCACCGTCAGACCTCCGCGGCTCGGTGGAAAAGTGCGTATGGGTATCTTTGCAACACGCTCCCCTTTCCGTCCTAACCCGATTGGTTTATCTTCCGTAAAACTGGAATCTGTCACAATGGACGAAAAGTTCGGTCCCATTATCACAGTATCCGGTATTGATATGTTAGATGGTACGCCAATTTACGACATCAAGCCTTATCTGCCACATATCGACAGCCACCCGGAAGCCACAGGCGGTTTTGCTTTATCTGTAAGCAGTGAACAGTTAGAAGTTATTTTTCCAGAGCATCTGCTGCAAAAGATCCCGGAAGCTGACCGTAAACTGCTGTCAGAACTTTTATCCCAGGATCCAAGAGACCGGTTCATCCACGACAACAGCCGCATCTGGGGACTCACCTATGGAAATTACAACATCCGCTTTCAGGTACACGACAACGTGCTTACCGTATCAGAGGTTACAGGATTATAAATACTTCTCCTCAAATGCTCTCGCCGTCATCGGTCTTCCAAAATAAAAGCCCTGGATCAGCTGGATCTTGCTTTCCATAAGAATATCCAGCTGCTCTTTCGTCTCCACTCCCTCTACACAGACATTGACATCAATGGCGGATGCCAATTCCGCCACCATTTTAACAAAAGCATTGGAAAAATCATCCTTTCCGATATCAATAATAAAGCACCGGTCGATCTTGATCACATCGATCGGCATTTCCCGGATATGGTTCAGTGAAGAGTATCCGGTTCCGAAATCATCTAAAGCCACACGCACACCAAGTTTTTTGATATCCGCAAGAATCTTTTTCATGCGGTTCATATCGTTGATCGCCAGACTTTCGGTCACTTCCAGTGTCAGATTCTTTGGATCGATCCCTGTCTCGCTGATGACCTCAGCAATCTGCTCCACAATATCATTCTGCAATAGCTGTACAACAGACAGATTGACATTGACCTTATAATCCGGATGCCCCATATCATTCCAGTATTTGCAGCGCATGCAGGCCTCCCGTAAGATGAAGCTTCCGATCGGATTGATCAACCCTAAATACTCAGCCAGTGGGATAAACTCTGTCGGGGAGATCACGCCAAGTTCCCTCGAATTCCAGCGGATCAGTGCTTCTGCACCGGAGCATGGCATTCCCGGTTTTGAAATATCCGTGATTGGCTGATAATAAACTTCAAATTCATCAAACGCATTTCTGGTCGCATTGCGCATATTTTTCTCCAGATCCAGCCGTTTGAAAGATGTGGAGATCACATTTTCATCATAATAGGCAACACGGTTTTTTCCCGCACATTTTGCATCATACATCGCAATATCCGCTTTTTTGATCAGTTCCTCCACGGTATCCCCATCGGTTGGAAAACGTACAACTCCCATGCTCATGGTGCAGTAATACTCCGTTCCTTTTAACCTCCACGGTCTTGCAAATTCTGCCTTGATCCGGTCAATGATATTATGCAGATTAGGATATACCTTATGTGAGATCAGTATAATAAATTCATCGCCACCCATGCGGTAACAATTGTCATTCACTCCCGGGATCTGCTTCAATCCGGAAGAAATATTTTTCAGCAGGATATCGCCATACTGATGTCCCAATCCGTCATTGATATGTTTGAAGTCGTCCAGATCAATATATAAAAGTGCTCCCTCTCCACCGGATTCATGTGTATCTTCAACAAAATGCTGCAGATCCTGCTCGCAGCGCATACGGTTGTATAAGCCGGTCAGGAAATCATTGTTTGCCTGTTTCTCGATTTTCTGCTGGTACAGTTTTTTATCTGTGACATCATAAATTGTACAGAGTGTCACTTTTCTTCCATCCACCCACTGGATATGGGTGTTGTAGCAGTCAAACCATCGGTTTTCCTTCTCGGAATAAATTTCCCGGAACAGACCGTTTTTTGTCTCGGTCGCATCCTGTAAGCTGACAGGGCTGAGTGGAAGTTCCTCCAACGTCTTTTTAAAGAATTTCTGATATTTCTCGTTTGCATACAGAATATGTCCGGTCTGTGGATCTCTTACATAAATTGCACATCCCACATTTTCAAGGATTGCCTCTAAAGATGCATAGGAACTTGCAAGCGAATTTTTCGTGATACGTTTGGTTAAAATTGTCTGGATAATACGTTTTACGTCATTGATAAATTTAACATCCGCATTTTCCCATTTTTTCTTTTTCTCACTTTCACAAAAACAGAGATACATGCCCGCATGTCCGTTCACCTCCACCGGGAGAAAAACAGCCGCTGTCAGTTTTTTCTGTGCAAACAGACGTGCAAATCCCTCTGGCATCATGGAATCCGACGAGATCATATACGGCTTTCCGTTAAAAAACGGAAGTTCTTCTTTCGGGACTCCCTGCTCCTTTGCCATCTGCGGCTCACGTCCCCCGCCGGCATACTCGCAGATCATATCCACCGTCTTCTGCTCCTGATTTTCCCGGAGCAGTGCTCCTGCCGAAATCCCCAGATACTCGCAGGCATCTTTTAAAATGTCGTCCACAATTTTTGTAAAACTGTTTTCTGACTCAAGCATTTTTAAAATGGAGGTCATTGCTTCATTTCTGTGCAGCTGTTCCTTCATCTGTGCCTCAGATTCCCTGCTTTTGTTAAAAGCTTCCTGTGCTAACACTTCCTCCATTTTTACTGCAAAAATCTGTTTTGAGAGTGACTCTAAAAACTCCAACGATTTGTAATAGCGCTCCGGACTTGTCCGCATCATATAATCCGGAATATCTTCCGTACTGTCATCCATGATACCGATCACGATCCAGACTGCGATCGTCTCGCCGCTGACGTGGATCGCCACACCGCTCATTTTGATAAAATCTGTATCTAACGGTTCTTCCACCACACTCTCAATGCTGTGTCCGGTCATTTTGTCCAAAAGCGAAACATGACGCTCCCTGCCCGCTTTGCTGTACACATATTCCAATTCCTCTTTTGTTCCATATGCTTTTGTCACAACCCCGTTCTGTGCATTCAGGCATACCATGTATACATTGTTTGCATCGCAGAACCGGTCCTGCATGCTCTGCATTAAAGACTGATCTAACAGCCAGTCATTTGATTTCCCCTCAATTTCTTTGCTTTTGCCCGCTGTAAAAGCCATATCCCTATTACCCCTTAAATTGTTATTTCATTCCTATAATAAACAGACAGTACGAATCCTTTTTCCGGATCGTATACTCCTGGATCAGCCTGTAGCATGGCTGCAGCCGCAGTTGTTTTTTTACAAACCCTACCTCATTGGAATACATGATAATGATTCCATCCTCAGCCAGCAGACTCTTAGACTTTTCAAAAAAGCGGGCATAAAATGCATCCATATCCTCTTTTGCTTTCTTTCCTTTTACCGGCATATTGGTAACGATCTCATCAAACTTATAATCATGCTTAAAATCAAAATAATCCCGGTGGATAAAGTTGATCTTCTCTCCGGCAAGTGCTGCATTCTCTCTTGCCATGTCAATCGCATCTCCGAAAATGTCAATCCCATATTTTTCCCTTGCCGGAACTAAGATATCGCGCTCGATCAGCATTGTTCCAACACCGCAGCACGGATCTAAAATCTGTGCATTTTCTTTCAGATATGGTTTTGCCAGATACATGAGCATCGCCGCCGTTGCCGGATGGATGGACATTGCAATCGCATTCTTCCGGTAGGCAAACCGCTTCATCTTCATGGAATATAATTTCAAAAATGGAACAAAGCTTCCATCCTTCGCCTCGATCAGACGGATCTCAATCTCATAATCTGTGGTCGAATTCGCCAGTTTCCAGTCAGATTTTTTTTCCAGTGACGCACCTAATTTTTTCACAAACTCTGTTTTCGTTTCTGCACTCTTTACCTCCAGACGGAAGAAAAATGGTGCATCTCCCTCATGGCATTCCGTCAGAAATGCATAGAGATCCGAATGCCATAATAATTCTGCCGCCCTGTGCGGCATTGCAGGGATTCTTTCATTTGTGTGAATAGGAAACAATAATTCCCGGTAAGTGCGAAGCTTTGTAAATGGAATCACTTCTTTCGAAAAAACCAGTACTCCCAATGGATGCAGCTCTGCCTTTCTCTGTACCGAAGCCCCGATCTCCTTTACTTCGGAAAACGTGACCTCCCTCTGCTCCCGGTTTGTGAGAAGCAGCATCTCATGCGGCATCTGAAAACCGGTAAACTGATGTTTTTTTGCCCCTTCCGTTTTCAGTATGATCTCATTTAACTCCCGGATCTCTTCGCCCTGATGTTTTTGTTCCTCAGCAGGCACCTGCTGATTTTTTACTTCCTGCAGACGGTTTTTAAAGAATTCAAGATTTTCCCTGACATCAAGCTTTCCAAGAGCTGTCAGATAAGCACTTTTCACATATAGTGTTGTCTCATTCAGATAGGCTGCGATCAGTGCTTCTTTTGCCTGTTCAAGCTTTAAATCCCCAATCAGAAGTGCTGTATTTTTCCTTGTCTTTGCATCTTCCTCTGATAAGAAATCAACGATCATGGACTCTTTTCCCTGGAGCAGTTCCAAAAATGCTTTTTTACTGTCCTGCTTCTTGATCTCTTTTCTGATCTGACTGATCGTCGTTCTGATTTCCTGTTTTTCTTCTAATTTATGAAATTCATTTTCCAACATATTTTCCTATATTAACCCTTTATCCGATTGTTTCCATCATTATTTTGTTTTTTGCAACAAAAAAGTCTGGTTCATAAGCTATTCTAATTTATTTCCTGTGTTTTTTCAATACCGTAGGTATCGATATATGTCAATAAGTCCGTCTTGAAATCCGACCATGCATTACTGTTTTCGACAAAATATTTCGGGCAATCTTTTCCTGTCACATCATAATGTCGGATCACGTCGTCCGCAGTCAGATCATACCGCCCCATAAGCCATGCCACAAGTTCGACCAATGACTGGTAAGTTTCATCTGTAAACTTTCCGCTCTCATCTGGAATACAGCATTCTACCGAAATGGTATCGCTGTTTCTGTCATTGGATGCATAAGAGATCTCATTACATGGAATGCACTGAATGATTTCCCCACTGATTCCAATGATAAAATGGCTGCTGGCATGCGTCTCCCCTGTCTCTGCCAGACTTTCAAAATAACTGCGGTTCTGTTCCGCTGTCGTTCCCGGATTTGCCGTATAATGGACAACTATCCCATTTACCTGTGAAAGTTCTGTTCCCGGTCTGGAATACTCATTGACAGACAGCAGTTCTACCGCAAAATCCGGAGATTCCTCGACATACTTGACAGGCTCTGATACCATTGTCTCCTCTGCTGCTGATTTATCTGCCACTTTGCGCACCAGCATTACAATAAGAAGCAATACCAGAAAAAAAACGGTAAACGTCACTGCCCGAAAAATGATCTGCTGCTTTCGTCTCTTTCTTCTCCGCTCTCGCCGCGCCCTTATTCTTCTGCGCTCCTGCTCTTCGTAAATCTCTTCGTCACTCCGCTGCATAAAACTCTTTTGTGTTCTCCCTTACCCCATTTTTGTATTCTTTTTTCTTCGTTTTTTCCTTCTTTTTACTTTTTACCCCAAAATTGTATTTTTGTGAATACTTAACAAATTATTCACACTTTTTTTGTTGACTTTTCCCAAAGTCAGTACTATACTAGCCTCGAAAACAAGAAAAGAAATCAAATATAAGGAGGCGAGCATATGTATACAATCGATCCAGCAATGTCTTTCGGTGAAGTAATTCTTTACTATGAGAAATACCTTACAGAGACAAAATCAGAAGGTAAAAAGCCAGTATCCTTCCTGCATTTCATTACAGGCAGATACTAATAGCCGGCTGAACAGACCGATAGCGCAAAGCTATCCGGTACTCTGTCACCCGGCTATTTTTTATATCTGTCCAAGCAGATGCTTTACATGAAAAGCTTCATCAAAAGAAATATCATCTTCCAGAATCTCTAACGTCTCCTCCGAATGTTCCACTTCCCTTGAAAAAATTCTTGCATTCGCAATCCGGTCGTCCAACTTGAAACTTTTTCCATTGGCAAAATATCGTACAATATCCATATCGCGGATCACTAAAAATCCCACAATTGCGAACTGTGCTTTTGCCAGAACATTTCCGTCATACCATGCACGCATAAAATACCGGTATGTAAAATAAACAAGAATATGTTCATACCAGATTTCATTGTAATCGCCGGACTTTTTATATTCCTCAAGTGCCTCGGTGTAAGAATGTGTCTCAAAGAAATCACGCACCCGCTGTTTTACTTCCATCCATTCCTCGTTGACATTCTCAAGTTCATCGAACGTCTCCATACGGACATGAAAATATTCCATCGGCTCCCACAGTTCTTCCTCTGGATTTTCCACCACATTCTGCAATTTTTCACAGAATTTCAGATACTCCCTGATCCTGTCGTCAATACTCTTTTCCCGGTTCTGTAAAATGGTAACCGCCTGTGTCCGGTACTCCTCTAAATGAGAACAGAACTCCTCCATATCTTCCTCGAAAGGTTCTTCCTCCTCATCCTCGTAAAATTCATCTTCAATTCCAAGATCCGGCAGTTCGATATCTTCATAAGACATTTTACCCTCATCAGAAAAAATAATGCGTCCTACTTCTTCACAGGACACACTCAAAGATTTTTCCCTGACATCGCCGTACTCCACAACAAAACGTGGATACTCGGTGCAGACTTCACACAAAGCCTCCTCGCCAAGTTCGCTGTAAATATCGCATAATTTGTTCTGATCTAAAAATGGGCACCAGCCGTTTTTCCGTAATACAAAGCTGTGTTCCTCATCTTCTGTCACCGTCTGCTCTTTCAGGCGCTCTCCAAACGCTCCCTCAATCCCCATGTAATAATCATAGGAATCCTCATCAATATCAATCTCCCAGCCAATGCAGCAACTGTGTTCACATTTATCTGCAATGCACTGAAATGTTTTATAATAAGAAGGTACTCGTAAAATCATCTGTTTATCCTTATTTGCTTTCTTTGAAATATTCACTGATCATATAACCGACACACCAGATACCACCTGCCAGGGACAGATACAAAAATCCCTGTATGAGTGCGCCGATCAAAAGTCCTATCGAAAGATGTCCTGCAACCTGTGCCAGTATCACGGAATGCACCGGTTTTTTCAACACCTGCCAGACTCCTATATAAACCCATCCAAAGACGCCTGCCCAATAGGCAGACACCGCCAGAAATGTCTTCCACGTAATTTTCATCTCTCTGCTCCCCTTATTTCTGAAACCAGAATTTCTCTGTTCATTTTTCTGCCAGTGTTCATCATATCACAATTTGCTATTCCATCGCAAGAATCACTTTACCGGCATCTCTTGTGGCTGAAAGCTGGATGATCCTCTGATTCTCGGAACCACGGAATTTTAATGAAATGTTCTTCTTTTCCAGAACAAATGGGCCATCCACCAGAATATCACAGTAAGATAACATTTCCTCTGTCACTTCACAGTTCGCTCTTCCTCCCGGCAGAAGATCCTCATAGAGGTATCCGGTGTAGATCCAGACGGTTTTATCCGGCAGTTCTTTGCGGATGCGCTTTAACAGATTTACCAGCACTCTCTGGTTCACAGGTTCCATCGGCTCTCCACCGAGCAGCGTGATGCCTGCCATATAGTCCGGCTCTAAATCGTGGATGATCTCATCCTCCGTCTCTTTTGTAAATGGTTTCCCATAAGAAAAATTCCAGGCTTCCTCATTGAAACATCCCTTGCAATGATGGGTACAGCCGGATACAAACAGCGACACTCTTACGCCTGTTCCATTTTCGATCGAATAAGTTTTTATATTCGCATAATTCATTGTATGATTTCCTTTATGATAAGTTGAAACGAAGCGGGATAAATTCCCGCTCCGCCTGAATTTTTATATTACTTTATACTGTTGCTTTTACAGATGGAGGACACGCTCCTTGATCTCCTGTGTTCTTCCCTGATTCCAGAACTGTGTTCCGATATAACCGCAGGTACGTCTTGCAACAGACATTTTATTCTGATCGCGGTTTCCGCAATTCGGACACTCCCAGACTAATTTTCCATCTTTGTCATTCACAATTTTAATCTCTCCGGAGTAACCACATTCCTGACAATAATCACTCTTGGTGTTCAACTCTGCGTACATGATATTATCATAAATGTACTGCATAACCGAAAGAACAGCATCCAGATTGTTCTGCATGTTCGGAACTTCCACATAACTGATTGCTCCGCCCGGAGAAAGCTCCTGGAACTGGGATTCGAATTTCAGCTTATCGAATGCGCTCATTTCCTCCGTCACATGTACGTGATAGCTGTTTGTAATGTAGTTCTTATCTGTAACACCCGGAATGATTCCAAAACGTTTCTGTAAGCACTTTGCAAATTTATAAGTTGTTGACTCCAATGGTGTGCCATACAGGCTGAAATCAATGTTATGCTCCGCTTTCCATTTTGCACATGCATCGTTCAGATGACGCATGACTTCCAATGCAAATGGTGTGCCATCCGGATCTGTGTGGGAAACTCCCTTCATATATCTCGTACACTCACAAAGTCCTGCATATCCGAGGGAAATGGTAGAGTATCCACCATATAATAATTTATCAATGGTCTCGCCCTTTTTCAGACGTGCCAGTGCACCATTCTGCCAGAGGATCGGTGCCACATCTGAAGGAGTTCCTTTTAATCTCTCATGTCTTGCCATTAATGCTCTGTGACAGAGTTCCAGTCTCTCATCCATAAGTTCCCAGAACTTGTTCATATCTCTTCCGGAAGAACATGCCACATCCACAAGGTTTAAGGTAACAACACCCTGATTGAATCTTCCATAGAATTTGAATTTATCATTTTCGTCCTTATATACGGTTAAGAAAGAGCGGCATCCCATACAGGTATAACAGTTACCCTGTTTGAGTTTTTTCATGATCTTCTCAGAGATATAATCCGGTACCATTCTCTTTGCAGTACACTCTGCTGCAAGTCTGGTCAGATACCAGTATTTGCTTCCCTCTCGGATATTGTCTTCCTCTAATACATAGATGAGTTTCGGGAACGCCGGTGTGATAAATACACCTTTTTCATTCTTAACGCCCTGGATTCTCTGATGTAATACTTCCTCGATCACTGCTGCAAGGTCATCACGAAGCTGTCCTTCCGGAACTTCATCGAGATACATAAATACTGTCACAAATGGAGCCTGTCCATTGGTTGTCATAAGCGTGATCACCTGATACTGGATCATCTGAACACCACGGTTGATCTCCTCTTTGACACGCATCTCAGCGATCTTGTTTACCATTTCTTCTGTCGGCTCGATACCGGAAGCTGTCAGTTCTTCGCGGACAGTCTTGCGGAACTTCTGACGGCTCACATCCACAAATGGTGCCAGATGTGAGAGTGAAATACTCTGTCCGCCATACTGGGAACTTGCAATCTGTGCGATCGCCTGTGTTGCAATATTGCATGCAGTAGAAAAGCTCTTTGGACGGTCGATCATCGTCTCACTGATCACTGTGCCGTTCTGGAGCATGTCCTCTAAATTTACAAGACAGCAGTTATGCATATGCTGTGCAAAATAATCTGCATCATGGAAATGAATGATTCCCTGCTCATGCGCTTCTACGATATCTCCATCTAATAAGAATCTTCTGGTAATATCCTTGCTCACCTCTCCTGCCATATAGTCACGCTGTACACTGTTGACAGTAGGGTTCTTATTGGAATTCTCCTGTTTTACTTCCTCATTGTTGCACTCTAATAAACTTAAGATCTGTTCATCGGTAGAGTTAGATTTACGGACCAGAGCTCTCTTATAACGATAAGTGATATAATTACGTGCCACATTGAATGCACGCTGGTTCATGATCTGGTTTTCCACCATATCCTGAATCTCTTCCACACTTGGAGAACGTTTCATATTCTCACATGCCTTCTCCACATTGGCAAGGATCTCCTGAATCTTCTCCTCTGTCAGCTTTTCATAATCAATGACACTTTCATTTGCTTTGCGGATCGCTGCCTCGATCTTTTTAATGTCAAAGGTATCTTCCATTCCGCTTCGTTTGATAATTTTCATATCTTTGTTTTACTCTCCTATCTAATAAACAATTTTCACTATAGTTTCAATTGTAAAAAATTATTTGTCAGGGCAGTGTTCCAACGATTGCTGCCGAGATTTATTATATACAACATATTGTGTTCTTGTCAATATGTATAACTATATTATGTGGAGCATTATGTAAACAAAAAAGGCAGCGGACACCACGCAAACCCAGTATCCATGCTACCTTTATCTATTCTGTACAAAAATACATCAAATAAATCGTCACTTTTTTATGATAGAAGAAAAACACTATATATTGTGGTTTTTCTGCTCTTTTGCACCACTTTTACACTTTCTGCCACAACAGTCTTCCGCCACGCCGATATTTTCCATGATCCGGTCGAGATAATGCTTTAGCTGTTCTGTTTCTTCCTTATGAAAGCCTTTTGTGATGAGCTGCTCCATCTCCCGGATATCTGCATCCGACTTTGCAACCATATTTTTTGCTTTTTCTGTCAGGGAAATCTTTTTTAATCTCGCATCGCAGCTTACGGACTCCCGCACGATCAGTCCTTTCCGCTCCATCAGCTGAAGCATGTTAGAAGCCGTTGCACGGGACACTTTAAATTCCTGTTCAATGTCTTTCTGATAGATTTCCGTATCCGCATGGTCATTCAGGTAACCGAGTGTCCACCGCTGCATTCCTGTGATATCACCCTCATTCTCGATCCTTTTCGCTTCCATCTGCTTATGAATGCGGTTATGAATCAACCTCATTTTATATCCTACACTGTCTTCGTGTCTCATTTTCCTTCTTTTTCCCCTTCAAAAATTCATTGTTGACATTCACAGACGAATGCCGTATAAATATATAGTTAGCACACTAACAAATAAAAATCAACAATAATTTAGAAAAGGATGTGAAAATATGTTAAAAACTCTTGGAGCACAAATAAAAGAGTTTAAAAAGGACTCTTTTCTTACTCCGGTCTTCATGATCTTAGAAGTTCTCATGGAGACGGTCATTCCTCTCATGATGGCATCCATTATCGATAACGGTGTGGAAAAGGGCGATATCCATCATATCTACGTGATGGGCGGTCTGATGATCGTGACTGCCTGTGTCTCTCTTTTTGCAGGTGTGATGGGGGGAAAATACGGTGCGAGAGCCTCTACCGGTTTTGTACCCATCTTAACAAAGGGAATGAATGAAAATATCCAGACATTCTCTTTCTCCAATATTGACAAATTCAGCACCGCAGGGCTTGTCACAAGACTGACCACAGATGTCACCAACATCCAGATGGCTTATCAGATGATCCTGCGCATGTGCGTCCGCGCACCGATCACTCTGGTCTGTGCCATGATCATGGCTTTTTTTATTAATGCAAAACTTGCCTGTATCTACCTCGCAGCAGTGATCTTACTTGGTATCATACTTGCTTTTATCACAGTCAGGGCTCATAAATATTTTACCCAGGTATTTCCGAAATATGATGACTTAAACGCATCTGTCCAGGAAAATGTCTCTGCGATCCGCGTGGTAAAAGCCTACGTCCGTGAAGATTTTGAAAAGGACCGTTTCAAAAAAGCAAGTGAAAATATTTACAAAATGTTTGTCAAAGCAGAGGGCGTTATCGTATTTAATAATCCTGTCATGATGGCTGCCGTGTATACCTGCATCATCCTGATCAGTTGGATCGGTGCCAAAATGATCGTGGTAAATTCTCTTACCACCGGTGAATTGATGAGCCTTCTCACTTACTGCATGAACATTATGATGAACCTCATGATGCTCTCCATGGTTTTTGTCATGATCACCATGAGTATCGCAAGTGCTGAGCGTATCTGTGAAGTATTAAATGAGAAGAGTGATATCACAAACCCGGAAAACCCGGACCATGAAGTAACCGACGGAAGCATCCGATTTGACCATGTGACATTCCGATACAATAAAACCTCTGATACCCCTGTTTTGGACGATATCAATCTCTCCATCGCCTCAGGCGAGACCATCGGTATCATCGGTGGAACGGGAAGTTCGAAATCTTCCTTAGTCAACCTGATCAGCCGTCTGTATGATGTATCGGCTGGTGCCGTCTACGTTGGCGGTAAAGATGTCCGCTCCTACGACCTTGACACACTTCGTAACGAAGTGTCTGTGGTATTGCAGAACAACGTTCTTTTCTCCGGTTCCATCTATGACAATCTCCGCTGGGGAAACCCGGATGCAACCGATGAACAATGCCGGCATGCCTGCGACCTTGCCTGCGCTTCCGAATTTATCAACCGTTTTCCGGATGGCTATAACACGCATATTGAACAGGGTGGTTCCAATGTCTCCGGTGGACAGAAACAGCGTCTGTGTATCGCAAGAGCACTGTTAAAGGACCCGAAAATTTTAATTTTAGACGACAGTACCAGTGCGGTTGATACGGCAACCGATGCAAAAATCCGTAAGGCATTTGCCGAAGAGATCCCAAATACGACAAAACTTATCATTGCGCAGCGGATCTCCTCTGTCATGAATGCAGACCGCATCATTGTATTGAACAACGGCGTTGTGGACGGCTTCGGTTCCCATGAAGAACTTATGGAAACAAATGCGATTTACCGCGAAGTATATGAATCCCAGACACAGGGAAGCGGTGATTTTGATGAAGGAGGTGCAAAATAATGGCAGAAAAAAATCATGGACCTATGCGTGGCAATGCACGCGGACCAAGACCAAATGTTGCAAATCCGGGAAAACTACTGCTGCGCCTGCTCTCTTATATTTTTAAGAACTATGGCTTTGCATGTATCGTTGTCGTGATCTGCCTGTTTATCACTGTTTTTTCGAGTGTACAGGGTACCTTATTCATGCAGACACTGATCGACGATTACATCATTCCATTAACAAAACAGGCCTCCCCTGATTTCACGGAACTCGCCCATGCGATCGGACGCGTTGCAATTTTCTATGCATGTGGTGTGCTTGCTTCCTTTGCACAGTCCAAAATCATGGTATATGTCACGCAGGGAACACTCCGGAACTTAAGAAACGATATGTTCATCCATATGGAAGGACTTCCGATCCGTTACTTTGACACTCACCCACATGGTGATATTATGTCAACCTATACGAACGATATTGATACCCTGCGCCAGATGATCAGCCAGAGTATCCCGCAGGTTTTAAACAGTGCGGTTACGATTGTCAGTGTCCTTGGCGCCATGATCGTTTTAAACATCCCACTGACGCTCATCACACTTTTTATGGTTGGAGTCATGCTCTATGCCACCAAAGTGGTAGGCGGCGCCAGTGCCAAGTACTTTATCGCCCAGCAGCGTGATATCGCCACGGTCAACGGTTATATTGAAGAGATGATGAATGGCCAGAAGGTAGTAAAGGTCTTTACCCATGAGGAAGAAAGTATTGCAGACTTCAACAAGCTGAATGATCAGTTATTTGAAAGCGCTGATAACGCGAACAAATTTGGTAATATCTTAATGCCGATCAATGCACAGCTTGGAAATGTAAGTTATGTTCTGGTCGCCTTAGTCGGCGGCATCCTCGCACTGGAAGGGGTAGGCGGTTTCACCCTCGGTAAACTGGCCAGCTTCCTCACATTCAATAAGAGCTTCAGCCAGCCGATCAACCAGTTAAGCATGCAGATCAACAATATCGTCATGGCGCTTGCAGGTTCCGAGCGAATCTTCAATCTGCTGGATGAAAAACCGGAAACGGACGAGGGATACGTGACTTTAGTGCGTGCGAAAAAGGAAAATGGCCAGATTACAGAGTGCAGCGAGCGTACCGGAATGTGGGCATGGAAGCATGTGCATCAGGCAGACGGTTCTGTCGACTACATTGAGTTAAAGGGTGATGTGGTATTTGATGATGTCGATTTTGGATACAATCCTGACAAAATGGTTCTGCACAACGTAGACCTTTTTGCCACTCCAGGACAGAAGATCGCTTTCGTTGGAAGTACCGGTGCCGGAAAAACAACGATCACAAACCTGATCAACCGGTTCTACGATATTCAGGATGGCAAGATACGCTACGACGGCATTAACATTAATAAGATCAAAAAAGACGACCTGCGTCATTCCCTTGGGATCGTATTGCAGGATACCCATCTATTTACCGCAACTGTTATGGAAAATATCCGTTACGGAAAACTGGATGCGACAGACGAAGAAGTCATCGCTGCTGCAAAACTTGCAAATGCAGACACCTTCATCCATCAGCTTCCGGATGGCTACAACACATTGCTGACCGGAGACGGCGCAAACTTAAGCCAGGGACAGCGCCAGCTGCTTGCAATCGCCCGTGCCGCCATTGCTGATCCTCCTGTCCTGATCCTCGATGAGGCAACCTCCTCCATCGATACCAGAACGGAAAAGATCGTACAGGATGGTATGGATAAACTGATGCGCGGACGTACGACTTTTGTCATCGCACACCGTCTCTCCACTGTCCGCAACAGTGACTGTATCATGGTCTTAGAGCAGGGGCGCATCATTGAACGCGGCAGCCATGAGCAGTTGATGGAAGAACATGGAAAATACTATCAGCTTTATACGGGAAATCTGGCTGAGTAAATTTTCATGAACGTAGTGTCGCAGATTTTGTGGTGCTTTTATAGCTTGTGAAGGGGCAGATATAAGCGCCCTCTCACAAGGCATATCATATATGTTGATTATAAAGAAAAATCGTACAAACGAAATATTATGTTTCTGTTCGCTGGACATTCCGATAAGCCTCTAAAGAGTCTTATCTCCATAGCTCACGAAGAAAATAATATTTGTTTGCACGATTTTTCTTTTTCTTTACACTGTGAATGCCTTGTGGGAGGACGCTTATACATGCCCGATCAACGCTGTAAATTGCACCACAAAGTCTGCGATTTACGTTGTGGAACTCCGGTTATTGGATGAGTGCCTATAAAGAAATGTGGCGACAAAATGCAGTCAAATTCAAGTGACATAGTTTCAAACGGCTTTCTCATTACCTGAATCCGTGAAGTTGATTTCTTCACAGACCCCTTAAATCCTATAATTTCAAGCCTTTACGATACTTTGTTGTTCAATATCTTTATTCACCCACCCGGTGAAAGAAATCTATGGTAAAATAGACATTGCAAAACCTATGGATTGGAGCCTTTTACCATGAATAACAACCACCGGATCACACTGAACACCAACAAGAACATTATTGTCGAGTTTACAAATGAGCGCATTATCCCTGCCAGTGGTCTGGCTGTTGTGGGTGCCCTCCTTGGTAAAAGCGATTTCATCAAAAAACTCAATCGCATGGATGTGACATCCAATCAATCTCAGCATCAGATTAAGAATGGTGAGATGCTCCTTGCAAACAAAATATATCTGATAAATCAGATGTATTAATGTCCCAAGGACGCTTTTTGTATGTTATAATAAATACAATCACTAAGTATCGGATAAATAAAGATAAAATGAAGGAATAGAAAGTCATGAAGATAGCGAAAAAAGTATTAAAGACAATAGGAGTTTTATTAGGCTTTATTGTGGTCATTGTGCTAGGATATATCATTTATCTCTATGCAAGTTACCATAGAATTGAAGATAACAAATCCCTTTCCGTAGAATCTCACACAGAAACAAAACAAACACTAACAACAGGAAAACAATATTCAGCAATTACATACAATATTGGATTCGGAGCCTATACGCCAGATTTCAGCTTTTTTATGGATGGAGGAAAATCATCTTGGGCAAAGAGCAAGAAAAGTGTTCTTAAAACAGTTAAAAATGCAGGGAATCTAACAAAATCGTATGATCCGGATTTTGCCTTAATAGAGGAAGTAGATCTTAATTCCACCAGAAGTTATCATGTAAATGAATATTCCATACTAAAGAAATGCTTGAAGAATTACGATACAGTATTTGCACAAAATTATGATTCTGCTTTTCTATTCTATCCATTCACACAGCCACATGGAAGCAGCAAAGCAGGATTAGCTTTATTTTCCAGATACCCGATCAAAGATTCACTAAGAAGAAGTCTTCCGATTTCAACATCATACAATAAATTTTTTGATTTAGATCGTTGCTATAGTGTTTCAAGAATTCCAGTGGATAATGGGAAATACCTCGTGATCTTTCAGCTTCATATGTCAGCCTACGGAAACAGTGATAAGATCAGAAAAGGACAGATCCGTATGCTTTCAGCGGATATGAAAAAAGAATACGAAGCAGGAAATTATGTATTATGTGGCGGGGATTTTAACCATGACCTCAAGGCTGCAGAAGATGACGATTCTACCGATAGAGAATCCTGGGCATATCCATTCCCAAGAAATATGCTTCCAGAACATTTTTCTTTCTGTATGGATCAACTGCCAAAGAAAGAAAATCTGTGGAATAGTTCACGAAATGCAGATATGAAATACATACCAGGAAAGACTTACACTGTTACATTGGATGGATTTATTATCTCAGATAATGTAAAATGTGATATGTATAAGAATATTAATACGGGATATTCATATTCAGATCATGACCCGGTATACGTGAAGTTTGAATTGAATAAGGAGAGTGTGTTGAACAAATTTAAATTGAAAAATTAGAGATTTCTGTCGACTTGTGATAGTAAAAAAATATAGGGGATCGCCAGAAGGTGGAAATGTCTAAAATAGGAGGCGTTGTGGAAATATATGATTAAGGACAAGAAAAATATGAAGAAACGATGGAAAAGAATCATATCCAATATGATTGCAATAGCACTAGTGATCATATCAAGTATTCCAACAATTTCAATTCCAGTAAAAGCGGAAGCATCTGTTGATGGAAAATTGATCACAGTAGGTGGGAAAACGGTAACAAAAAATATGAAAATTGATGATGTTAAGAAAATGTTTGGTGAACCAAAATTAACGACACCATCATATTGGGATGGATATGCTTATACATTTTACGGAAAAGATTATAGTGATTATTTATATTTAGAAACTGATTCTGATGGGAAGATTGTATGCTATGGAAGCGTAAGTCCTGGGTTCGAAACGAATAAATACAGTTATGGAGAGAAAGTTAATCCTTATGCTCGGGCAGGTTGTGAGGCGAAAGACGATGATGGCAAGTTATATGCTGTGATATATTACACAAAATTTCATTTGGATGCATATAAGAGATTTACAGAAAATTTAACAGAAAATAATAGAAATCTTTGCAAACATGCAGTGGAAATGTGGAATGCTATTTCTTATTTATATGGATATAAAACTGCAACATATTTTGATGAAAAATTGTTTAATATAGGCGCACAGCTGGCAGATAATCATAGCGATCTATATGATTATTGTAAGAGCACAAATCAAAGTTCTTGTTATCAGTTAATGACTGGAAGAAAAGCCACATTTCTGGAATATTTTTACCCTAATCCATTGGAATTTGCGAAAAATGCTAGAAATTACGAGTGCCCAAAAGGAAATGCAATAGGCTTTATGTATTATCCGTCAGGAGAAGAAAATGATGATTATTGGATTATGGAGGGGTTTGTAAATAAAGAATTATTGGCAGATTGGAAGTCTGTTGCATATACAGAAAGAGAAAAAGAGTTATTGGAAAATTCTAGAAAATATTATACAAACTCAGTAAACACAGTTAATTCTATGAAATCATATTATGAGATTAAACCTTCTTACGATTCAATTAAGAATATAGAAGGTGGAAAGTTAAGTAAAGAAGTTGCAAAAGGAGCAGTTGATTATTTAAATGCAATTCGTGTGGGAGCTGGACTAAATCCATTGGAATATTCAGAACAATTGTCTATGGATGCACAGTGCAAATCTACGTACACGGTATATTTGGCAAAAAATAATATAAAAAATTCATCACCTCATAATCCACCAAAGGTAGAGGGATTAAGCGATGAATATTATTCAAAATGTCAAAGTGGCAATGGAGAAAATTTATACTCATGTGGAATAATAAGTACGAGTATCATAGACAGTATTAGTAGTGCATTAGATGATAGTCAAGGGACAGGACAATATTATAATAGAGGTCATAGATATAATCTGTTAAATCCTGAATGGAAATATATTGGAGTAGGAAATACGTTGCAACAAGCATGTCATAAATTGTCAGGAACGCAGAGTTCTAATGTAGATGTTGTTGCATGGCCACCAAAAGGAATTACTATTTCAGAAAGTGGATTTTCGCCATCAGGAATGTGGACATGTCAGTTTTATAATAAGTTAAAACCGACAGCTGATACTACAATAACGATTGAATGTCTCAATAGCAATAAGAAATGGAAGATTGATCCGAATAATCTTTTAGAAAATCAACATTATAATTATAAAAGAAGTGGGGATCTTATTTCCTATAGCGATGATTCTATTGTTTTTAAAATAGGAGGAGTTTATCAAATAACATATGATCATCTTACAGATGCAAATGGGAATGAAACAAGTTATTCTTATAGAACAGTGTATGAAAAAGCTTATATTGGATCAGAAGAGGAGAAAGTACCACAATCTATAAAATTAGATAAAACATCAGAAAAAGTTTTGATTGGTACAACGAGTAAGTTGATTGCCAAAGTAAGCCCGGATAATATAAAGAATAAAAGAATTTATTTTGCAAGTAATAACAAAGAAGTGGCTACTGTAAATGAATGTGGTGAGATTACAGCCCATTCGTTAGGAACAGCTGATATAACAGCTACAAGTGAAAATGGAAATATAACAGCTACATGCAAAATAATAGTAGTAAAAACTTTAGATCAGACAGATGATCAGCCAGAAAAGGAACCAACAAAGGAACCAACTGGAGCAATAACAAATGGAAATGTTAATAATAGTAATAACAAGTCTGATTTATCACAAGGACATAAAACAAATAACAGCAAAAAAGAAAATATAACCATTAGTAAAGCAAAAATTAAAAGTGCGAAAAAGAAAAAATCCTCAAAGTCCTTAACAATAATATTATCAAAAGCAGTACCTAAGGTAACTGGTTATCAAATAAAAATATATTCATCCAAAAAGAAAGCTAAGAAGAATAAGGGTGCTATTTGGACAAAGGTTGTACAGACAAATTCCAAGAAAATAGTTATTAAAAATAAAAAATTAAAAAACAAAAAAACACTTTATATTCGGATACGTGCTTATAAGAGAATCAATAGAAAGAATAAATATAGTACGTGGTCAGAGATTAAGAAAGTAATTGTTAATTAGTAATGATTTCAGTGAATCATTACGAGTGTTTTAAGTGTGATCGTAGGCTTTTTATTTGGAAAGAAAAAGTAGTTATCTCAATTTTAATAACATAATATAGAATATAGCGGAAGGATCAAGCTTTGCAGACAGAAACCACCAAATAGAGAACAAAGAAGAATAGTGAACAAAACAATAGCGGAGCTAATAGACGTGAAGAATATGTAAAGATCGCACAACTATTTCGGAATTGTGAGACACTGGAAGAAGCACATCAATTATCGACAGTTGTCTTTGGAATTGAGAAACCATTGCATTTAAAGGGGGATATCAAAAGAGAAAATGAAACAGGAGAATTTAAAGAAACTAAAACAACAGCAAGATAGAAGATGTATACTCAAGTGTAGTGATGGGACATTTAAAATGCCAGCATATACGATCGTATTTAATGAGGAGTAGGGATTATGAAACCATTGGAGATACTATTAAGTAAGCGATGGATCTTTATGAGCAAAATCTGTCAGATGTAACATTAAATAAACGAAGATTAAAGCAGCTGGATCAGATATTCATTGAAGAACTTCAAGAAATCAAAGAAGATATGAAGTATCAAAAAAAGGCAGCGTATCAGGAAAGTATGTTGGAGAATTATATATTGCAATAAGGATGAAAATGATAAAATCCCCCATGTATGATATTAATAAGAAGTTTCATATATCATACATGGGGGATTTTTAATGTGTATTGCTTTTAAGATAGTTTCTATGCTTTAAAATTTAGAAACAATTTTTGATGATATCTTCGTCAAGACCATTTTTACAAGTGATATTTCCTATCACAAAATATAAGATTCCACCAGCAAGAAGTCCCCATACAACAGCATTGATTCCAGCAATCTGTACGTTATAATAACAAAATACATAAGTGATCGCAGCACCGAGAGAACTAAAGACTGCTGCCTGTTTTGTTCCTTTCTTCCAGAATAATCCTCCGACCAAAGGCCAGAAAAAACTGCATTCCAGACCACCTAAGGCAAATAGATTCAAGAAGAAAATGATATCAGGTGGATTGATCGTAAGTAAGATAACGATCACACCAAATGCGAACGTAACGAGCGTGCTCATTTTCCCAACATTTTTGTTATAAGACTGAATTTTCACAGGATCATCTTTGACAACATAGTTACGCCATAGATCTTTCACGATCGCTGCAGAAGCAAGGATCAAGAGAGAATCAGCGGTAGACATAACAGCAGCCATAGGAGCAGCTAGGAAAGTTCCTGCAAGTCCGACTGGCATGATCTTCTGAACGATGTATGGGATAAAGTAATCAGACGTCGGAAGGTTCTTAGTATCTACCAGTGCACCGGCCCATGTACCAGCCATATGCATACCAACGATGATAAAACTGCAGGTAACAGCACCGATCCACATCGCAGAATGAAGACTCTTTGTATTTTTAAATCCCATAGAACGAACGGCTGTCTGAGGAAGTCCAAGTGTACCAAATCCTACAAGAATCCAGAAACTAAGTAGCGTACCGGGACTGTACTTTGAAAATAGATCATCATATACTCCAGGCAGATTCTGTGCCAGTCCGGCATCAATACCAGCAAGTCCGCCGCCAGCTTTTAATACAAAGAATAAAAGTAAAAATGTACCGACACACATGATAATTCCCTGAATCGTATCTGTGATCGCAACAGCGCTGAAACCACCAAAAGATGTATAAATGATAACAACTGCTCCAAAGATCAATAAAGAAACAACATGATCAAGTCCAGTGATAGAAGAGATCAAAGTTGCTCCGCCAGTAAATTGTCCGATCATCTGTGCCATGAAGAAGGCAACCATAAGTAAGCTGGTTACAATAACTAAAACATCACTTTTATAACGAGCCTTTAAATAACCTACAACAGTAACGGCACCAGTTCTTCTGGAAACTAAAGCAAGTTTGTTACCAAGGACACCTAGTACCAGAAATGTGATCGGAACTTGAACTGTAGCGATCCATGCCTGTGCATATCCATAAGTAAGACCAGCAGCTCCTGGACCAGAAATAAAGGAACTTACAGAAGTATAAGTTGCCATGGTTGTCATTGCCAGAAGAAGTCCGTTCATATTTCTTCCACCGATGAAGAATTTTTTCTCGGAGGATGTATGCTGTTTTTTATTTTGACGGTTACTGAAAATGATACCGATCGCAGCATTTAAGGCGAGGTAAACAATAAAAATTGCAAGAATGATTTTCTGATTTGCTGACATTTATTCTTCTCCCTCCTCTTCATCGTCATATTCAAAGTTAATAAATACATGTTTTAATAGGTACCAGACACCGATCAAAGAAAGTATGATCGTTCCGAATGTTGACACACTAAACCATGCGGGCATACCTAGAAAATAAAGACCAGTACCATTTAACAAAAACGCACTAGCAATATGCCAAGCACAGCAGATCAATACAACGATCAGTGTTCCACGGATCTCACGCATACACTGTTCATGTTTCTCCTGTCTTGTTAATTTTTTCATATTATATGATCTCCTTTAATAAAAGGTCAGATTCGCAAAGGATATCTGCCAAAAGTATTATCTTATAAATATGGAAGAAAATCAACTATTCTTAACATTTTAAAGAGATAAGATCAAAAAGAATGTTATAAAATAGTTTGAATAACATATTCATCTTTGGTATAATAAATCATATCAGTATGCAGAAATACAGGAGGCTTTTACTATGGAGAATAAAAGTAGTTACCAGATAAACGAGCAGGGAGTGCTCGGGGAAGTGAAAATTGCAGATGATGTGATTGCAGTGATCGCAGGAATCGCAGCAACTGAAGTGACAGGAGTTGCCAGAATGTGTGGGAATATCACGAATGAACTGGTAAGTAAACTTGGAGTGAATAATCTGTCCAAGGGAGTCAAAGTTGTCGTAGAGAATCATCATGTAAGAGTCAATCTTGCATTAGAACTTGACTATGGAGTTAGTATTCCAGAGATTTCTAAGAAAGTTCAAGATCGTGTGAAAGCAGCAATCGAGAACATGACAGGATTAAAGGTCAGAGAAGTTAACGTCCGTGTCACAGGCGTTGCAGCAGAAGAAGAGTAAGAAAGAATATAAAGCAAAGTCAGACGGGACTGATCACAGTTCCGTCTTTGTATCGCAGAAAGGAACCCTAATGAAAAGAAGTGAGGTAAGAGAACATATTTTCAGAATTTTATTTTGTGTAGAATTTTGTGAGAAAGAAGAATTTGAAGATCAGGTTGAATTATATTTTCATGGACATGAAAATATCAATGAGAAGACACAGAAAGAAATTACAGAGAAAACAGAGAATCTGATCGAACATTTAGATGAAATCGATGAACAGATTTCTGCACATACGAATGCATGGAATTTAGAGAGACTTGGAAAAGCTGAATTATCTATTTTAAGACTTGCAACCTATGAAATCTTATTAGATGAACAGGTGCCAAGAAAAGTAGCGATTAATGAGGCAGTAGAACTTGCAAAGAAATACTGCAATGAAAAGGCAGCACCATTTATCAATGGTGTCTTAAGTAAGATTGGACAGGATATGGATGAAGAGTAAAGTTTTTTCTGTAACACAGATTAATACTTATATCAAACGAATGTTTCAAAGTGATTATGCCTTAAGGAGGATTTCAATCAAGGGACAGGTGTCAAACTGTAAGTATCATTCTTCTGGGCATATTTATTTTTCATTGAAAGATGAAGAAAGCCAGATTTCTTGTGTGATGTTTGCGAGTGCAAGATATAATGGATTGCAGTTTGAATTAGAAGATGGACAGGAAGTCATTGTGGATGGAAATGTCAGTGTCTATGAGCGTGGCGGAAGTTATCAGCTATATGCACAGGAGATTCGTTTAAATGGAATCGGAGAATTATATGTTGCATATGAGATGTTAAAACAGAAGCTTTATGAAGAAGGATTGTTTGACCACGAGATCAAGAAGCCGATTCCAAAGAATCCAAAGAAGATCGGTGTGGTAACGGCAAGAACAGGAGCAGCAATTCATGATATCATTAGTACAGCAAAGCGCAGGAATCCGTATGTACAGTTAGTATTATATCCTGCTAAAGTACAGGGAGAAGGTGCATCTGATACGATCGTTTCTGGAATTCGCACTCTGGACCAGTATGGAGTTGATACCATTATCATCGGAAGAGGTGGTGGCTCGATCGAGGACTTGTGGGCATTTAATGAAGAGAATGTCGCAAGAGCGATCTACGAAGCAAAGACACCGATCATTTCTGGAACAGGGCATGAGGTGGATACTACCATTGCGGATTATGCGGCAGATCTTCGCGCGGCAACACCGACAGCAGCCTGTGAACTTGCAGTTCCAGATATCACAGAAGTGATGGAAGGAATCGCAAACAGAGAATATACAATGGCTGCGTTGTTAAAACAGATCATCCGGCGTTATCAGATGAAATTGCAGAAGTATCAGATCACCATTGCAAATTACGATCCACGATTTCAACTTCAGGAACAGAAGATGCGTTTGTCAGAATTAGAAGAACAGATTCAGCAAGTGATGAAGAATAAGATGACAGGGTATAAGCACAAACTGGAATTGTACGCAAAAGAACTTCATGGGTTATCACCAACAGCGAAATTGATCAATGGATTTGGATATTTAGAAGATCAGAATGGTGAGCCAGTTACAAGCGTTCACAAAGTGAAAGAGGGAGATCAGATTTCCTTAACGATTTCAGATGGAACGATCCTTGCAATGGCAAAACAGATCAGAACAATGGATGAAAAAGGGAAGTAAGAAAGAGGAAGTTTATTATGGCAAAGAAGAAATTTGATATTGATCAGGGTTTTCATCAGTTAGATGAAATTCTTACAAAGCTTTCCAGTGAAGAAATCAAACTTCCAGAGGCTGTCAAACTATATACTGAAGGAGTAAATCTTGTGAAACAGTGTAAGGATTCTCTGGATAAAGTAGAAAAAGAATTGATCGTATTAGAAGAGAATGGGGAAGAACATGAACTTTAAGGATGAGATGAAACAAAAGGTTGCACAGATTGAAATTATTTTAGATGAATATCTGCCAGCACAGGAAGGGTTACAAAAAACAGTTTTAACTGCAATGAACACAACCGTTAAGGCGGGAGGAAAGCGTCTTCGCCCAATGCTGATCAACGAGACATATCAGATGTTTGGCGGAAAGGGAGATATCGTAAAGCCATTTATGGCAGCGATTGAAATGATCCATACGTATTCTCTGATTCATGATGATCTTCCAGCGCTTGACAATGATGATTACAGAAGAGGTCAGAAAACATGTCATATCGTTTATGGAGAAGATATGGCGATCCTTGCAGGAGATGCACTTCTTAATTATGCGTATGAAGTTGCAACGAAAGCATTTGATCTTGCGGAGAAAGACCAGATCATGAATGTAGTTGAAGCAATCAAGATTCTCGCCAGCAAACCTGGAATCTATGGAATGATCGGCGGGCAGGTTGCAGATGTTGAACTGGAAGGTACACCGCTTAGTATGGAGCAGATTTTATTTATTCATAAGAATAAGACGTCTGCATTGATCGAAGCATGTATGATGATCGGAGCAGTTCTTGCAGGAGCATCCAAAGAAGATGTTCTGAAGATGGAAGAATGTGGAGAATATATCGGACTTGCGTTTCAGATTCAAGACGATATTCTGGATCTTACAGGAGATGAAGAAGAGATCGGGAAACCGGTTGGAAGTGATGAAAAGAATCACAAAACAACTTATGTGACATTAAAAGGATTAGAACGTTCACAAAGAGATGTAGAAGATATTTCAAAGAAAGCAATTGATATTTTAGAAAAATATGATAAGGGAGATTGTTATCTTACAAATCTTACAAGATTTTTGATCCATCGAACACACTAAGGCAGAGAGGAAGAGGGAGCATTATGCTAGAGTATATTAATGATCCGAATGATATTAAACAGATTCAGCCAGAGGACTATAAACTTCTGGCGAAAGATATACGTCGTTTTCTATTAAGAAATGTCAGTCGCACAGGGGGGCATCTGGCATCGAATCTTGGAATTGTAGAACTAACGATGGCGCTGCATCTTGTTTTGGATTTTCCAAAAGACCAGCTGATCTTTGATGTAGGACATCAGTCTTATGTGCACAAGATCTTAACAGGAAGAAAGAATGGATTTGAGAATCTGAGGCAATTTCATGGGATGAGTGGATTCCCGAAGAGAAAAGAAAGCGATTGTGATGCGTTTCACAGTGGACACAGCTCCATGTCGTTATCAGCAGCGCTTGGGATGGTTACAGCAAGAGATATCAATCATACGGATGAGACGATTGTTGCGGTAATCGGAGATGGTGCGTTGTCTGGCGGAATGGCATATGAAGCATTAAATAATATGGCAAGACTACGCAAGGAGAAGAAGAATCTGATCATTATCCTGAACGATAACAAGATGTCTATTGCGGAGAATGTCGGTGGAATGTCTGCGTATTTGAATAAAGTACGAACAAGAAAAGAATATGTGGAATTCAAAGGAAATGTGGAACAATCCTTATTAAGAATTCCGGGAATCGGGAAGGAATTAACAACAATTCTTAAGAAATCAAAAGATTCGATCAAACAATTGTTTGTTCCGGGAATGTATTTTGAAGATATGGGGATCACGTATATTGGACCTATTGACGGGCATAATGTTCCCTTGATGGTAGACACGTTAAATAGAGCGAAACAATTAGATGAGCCGATCATTATTCACGTGGTAACGAAGAAAGGAAAAGGATATCGTCCTGCGGAGCAGAATCCAGCCAAATTTCACGGAATCAGTCCATTTTCCTTAAAGACAGGGGAAGTTTTAAAGAAATCGGACAATCCATCGAACACAGCGGTATTTTCAGATACACTGATCAAAGAGGCGAAGAAAGATAAGAAGATTGTTGCGGTAACTGCCGCAATGCCGGATGGAACAGGTCTTGGAAAGTTTAAAAATCATTTTCCAGATCGTTTCTTTGATGTAGGGATTGCCGAACAACATGCAGTTACATTTTGTGCCGGAATGGCATCAAGAGGTCTAAAGCCTGTATTTGCAGTGTATTCAACATTTCTACAAAGAGGTTTTGATCAGATCTTACATGATGTGGCAATCGGGAATTATCCAGTTATATTTGGATTGGACCGCTCAGGACTTGTTGGAGCGGATGGAGAAACTCATCAAGGTATTTTTGATATTCCGTATTTATCTATCATTCCAAATGTGACGGTGATGGCTCCGATCAATGGAAGGGAATTATCTGAGATGCTAAAACATACGCTCCATCATGCAAAAGGACCAACCGCGATCAAATATTCCAGAGGAGAAGCAAGCTCTTTGTATGAAGATCAATTTGAAGAGTTACACTATGGAAAAGGCCAGATACTTAAAGAAGGAAAGGAAGCTGTGATCATTGCAGTTGGAAATATCTTTGAAGAGGCAGATAAGGCGGAAAAGATCCTTAAAGAAGAAGGATATGAGATTGGTTTAGTTAATCCAAGATATATCAAACCATTTGATCAGGAGTTGATCATGAAACTGTCACAGACCTATGATAAGATCATGATCGCAGAAGAAGGCGTATTAAACGGTGGATTTGGAATGATGGTGAATGAATTTCTGAGTGAGCATGATTACAAAGGTGAAGTCAGATGCCTTGGAATAGATGACCAGTTTGTGGAACATGGTTCTGTAAGTGAGTTAAGAAGAATGTTGAAGATTGATGGAGAAAGTATTGCAGACTCCATCAGACAATGGATGAAGGAATAGAAAAATGAAGAAAGAACGTTTAGATGTACTGCTTGTCAAGAAAGGGCTTGCGTCTTCCAGAGAAAAAGCAAAAGCGATCATTATGTCAGGAATCGTTTTTGTAGATGGACAGAGAGAGGATAAAGCAGGATCAACTTTTGATGAAAAGCAGGAGATCATTGTAAAGGGAAAAACTTTAAAATATGTCAGTCGAGGTGGATTAAAGCTTGAGAAGGCTATGAAGAACTTTGATATTGTATTAAAAGACAAAGTCTGCATGGATGTTGGAGCATCTACAGGTGGATTTACAGACTGTATGTTGCAAAATGGTGCAGTGAAAGTATATTCAGTTGATGTCGGGCATGGACAGTTGGACTGGAAACTAAGAAACGATGAGAGAGTTGTTTGTATGGAACGTACGAATATGCGTTATATGACGGAAGACGATATCGATGAAAAGGCATCGTTTGTATCTATTGATGTTTCTTTTATTTCACTGACCAAGATTCTTCCAGCGGTATATCGAATTTTGAATACGGGAGGAGAAGTTGTTGCACTGATCAAACCGCAGTTTGAAGCAGGAAGAGAAAAAGTTGGAAAGAAAGGTGTTGTACGAGATCCAAAAGTTCATGAAGAAGTCATTGAGAAGATCTGTGATTTCGCATCTACGAACGGGTTTGAATTATTACACCTTGATTATTCTCCGATCAAAGGTCCAGAGGGAAATATCGAGTATTTATTACATATGAGAAAAACAGAGACAATGGAGAATGGACATACAATGACAGATCAGATCAAGGAAGTGGTGGATGCATCACATGCGGATCTGGCAAAGAATAAGGAATAACATGAAGAATTTTTTGATTTTAACGAACGAGAAAAAAGATCCAGGACTGCGTATTTCCAAAAAGATCCAGGATTATATTGAAAAACAAGGTGGAATCAGCCAGAGAATGTGTGATTTTACAAGACATGTTCAAAAAGATATGAACTGCATCACAAAAGACACAGAGTGTGTGATCGTTTTAGGTGGAGATGGGACGATGCTTCATGCGGCAAGATTGATCGTAGATCATGATATTCCGATGGTTGGAGTAAATCTCGGTACCTTAGGATTCTTAACAGAGATTGAGTTATCTAAACTTTATGACGGATTGGACGGATTGTTAAATGATACTTTCCAGATCGAGGAGAGAATGATGTTAGATGGGCGCGTGATCCATGCGGATCATGAGACAGATCATCTTCCAGCACTCAATGACGTCGTGATCGCAAGAAGTGGTTTTTCAAGAATCATCTCGTTTCGTATTATGGTCAATGGCAAATTGTTAGATGTATATGAAGCAGATGGGATTATTGTTTCGACGCCGACAGGATCTACAGGATATAATTTATCAGCAGGCGGGCCGGTAGTGAATCCAAAAGCAAATGTTATTTTGATCACTCCGATCTGTCCACATTCGCTGCAGTCAAACAGTCTTGTTCTTTCTCCAGAAGATGAGATTGATATTTATATTGAGAACGTGAGAGAATCTCAGTTAGAGGAAGCCTACGTTACCTTTGATGGTCAGGTTGCGAGAAAACTTCAGCCAGGAGATGTTCTTCAGGTGCGTAAATCAAAGAAGATCGCAAGGATCATTAAAGTGAAAGGAGACAGCTTTTACAGAATCCTTCGAATCAAAGTTGGAGGTCAGAATGAAGAAAAATAGGCAGGAAGCGATCATTGAATTGATCCAGCAATATCCAATTGAGACACAGGAAGAGTTGTTGTCAAGATTAAATCAGATTGGCTTTAAGACAACGCAGGCAACGATTTCAAGAGATATCAGAGAACTGGCATTGATCAAGAAACCGGATGCAGATGGGAAGCAGATTTATTGTCTGATCGATCAGGAAGATGAGACTTCAAGAAAGTATCAGAGGATTTTAGCAGAAGCGATCATTTCCATGGAACTAGCAGAGAATATGCTGGTTGTAAAAACCGTATCGGGAATGGCAATGGCGTCTGCTGCTGCACTTGATTCTTTAAACATCATTGGAATGGTTGGTACGATCGCGGGAGATGATACGATCATGTGTGTTATGAAAGATAAGAATATTGGAAGAACTGCAATTGCTGAGATCGATCATATGATCAAAAAATTAAAAGAATAAATATACAGAGAGGAAATCTATGCTTCAGAATTTACATGTAAAGAATCTTGCGTTGATCGATGAAGTGGAAATTACATTTGATGAACATTTGAATATACTGACTGGAGAAACCGGTGCAGGAAAATCTGTCTTGATAGGTTCTATAGAAAGTGCACTTGGGAAAAAAATATCAAAAGATATGATCCGACCGGGAGCAAAAGAAGCAGTCATTGAACTGCTTTTTTGGATTGAAGATCAAAAGCTGATCAAAGAAATCGAAGCTCTGGATCTGGAAGTAGAAGACGGTCAGATCTTCATCAAACGTGTGATCAACGAGAAGAGAAGTATTAATAAGATTAATGATAGTACGGTGACACTCAATACGTTAAGAGAAGTTTCCAGACGTTTATTTGATCTGCATGGTCAGCAAGAATATCAAGTACTGTTAAAAGAGAAAAATCATTTAAGTATGATGGATCATTTTTTACCTGAAAACGCAAGATATTCCTTAGAACAGTGCAAAAATCTTGCAGGAGAATATCACGAGATTTCAACAAAGATAAAAGAAATATCAATAGATGACCAGCAAAGATTAAGAGAGATGGACTTCTTAAAACATGAGATTTCAGAGATTGAGAATGCCAATCTTGTCAAAGGAGAAGATGAGGAATTAGAAACGGTATATCAAAAGATCGTCCATAGCCGAGATATCATTATTTCTTGTCAGGCAGCACGTATGCTGACGGGATATGAGGAAGAAACATCGATTGGCAATCAGTTAAGTGAAAGCATAAGAAGAATGCAGGAGATCAGTCATTTAGATCCTCAGATTTCAGAATTTTATGAACAACTGTTGTCAGTGGAAGATCTGTTAAATGGTTTTCATCAGGAATTGACGACATATATGGAGAATATGGAATTTGATGAGCAGACGTATCAGGAAGTGGAAGAACGTCTGAATGTTATTAATTCTTTAAAAGACAAATATGGTCCATCGATTGAAGATGTTACAGCATATGGACAAAAGGCAGAAAAACGATATAATATGTTGTGTGATGCAGAACATGAGATTGAAATATTAAAGAATGAACAGGAACGCATCAGGGAACGATATCTTAAGGAAGCAAAGAATCTGTCAGAACAAAGATGTAAGGTAGCAAAGACACTTGGAAGCAATATCACAAAAGCATTAGAAGATCTGAACTTTTTAGATGTCAGATTTGAAATCGAAGTTACGAAAAAAGACCAGATTTCAGCAGATGGAATGGATCAGATCCGTTTTATGATATCGACCAATCCAGGTCTTCCAATGCGTCCGGTACAAGAAGTAGCATCTGGTGGTGAATTATCAAGAATCATGCTTGCACTCAAATCAGTAGCAGCACAGGCAGATGGAGTAGATACGTTGATCTTTGACGAAATTGATACTGGGATCAGTGGGGAAACTGCCAATCGTGTAGCTAAAAAGATGGCAGTGATCTCAAAGGATCATCAGGTGATCGCGATCACACATCTTCCACAGATCGCAGCGATGGCAGATAGTCATTACTTTATTAGAAAACAAACCGATCAGAAGAATACGCAGACAATGATCCGAAAATTAAATGAATCAGAATCGTTAAAAGAGATTTCAAGAATGATCAGCGGGGATCAATGGAGTGAAACGTCTATGGAACATGCAAAAGAAATGAAATCTTTGGCAGATGAAACAAAATTATACTGAGTATGTAAGCGGTAATCTTCATATAATAAAAAGGATATATCAATGACGATATGTCCTTTTTTAGGAGGAAAAATATGAAAAAATACACTTACCGCAAATTTTTAATTCTACTTTTTATGATCAATTTAATCGCAATAACTGCAGTTTATATAAAATACTGCAATGCAAGACTTCCAGATACGATTCATATCAACAAGAGCGAAACAGTCTCTCTTTGTTATGATGTACCAGTCAGTGCAACGATCGATCATCAAACGATACGATTAAATCAGCCCATTGTATTCAAACAATGTCACATGGGTCAGTATGAAATGAAAACCAATTTATTTGGCGCGATTCCATTAAAGAAGATTAAAGTGAAGGTCGTAGATGACCAAAAGATCACGCCAAGCGGTGAAGTGATCGGTGTCTATGTAGAAACAGATGGATTGTTTGTGCTTGATACGGATCAGTTTACCGGAGAAAACAGCATGGAATATGCACCGAGTAAAAATAAATTATATCGTGGAGATTATATCAAAAAGATTGATGGAAAAGATATTGTATCAAAAAAACAATTCATCGAAAAAATCAATCAAGGTCAAGGAGAATCTGTGATATTAACAGTCCAAAGAAAGGCAAAGATGATGCAGATCAAGATCAAGCCAGAACGTTCAAAGACGGATCACATGTATAAAATTGGAACATGGATCAGGGATAACACGCAGGGAATCGGTACGATGACTTATGTAAAAGGTACGTCATTTGGAGGGTTGGGACACGGTATTTATGATATGGATACAGGCACACTTTTAAAGATCAAAGGTGGTCTTTTGCTGGATCCACAGATTTATTCCATTAAAAAAGGAAAATCAGGAACGCCGGGAGAGATTGTTGGAAGTATTGAATACAAGGAAGAGAATATTTTAGGTTCCATCAAAAAAAATACGGAAAAAGGAATTTATGGAACAATACCAAAGAAACAACAAAAAGCATACAAGATAGGATATCGTCAAGATATCAAACCAGGGAAAGCTTATATTCTCTCCAATGTAAGCGGTACTATGAAACAATATGAGATCCAGATCAATAAGATCGTGCCATCCGACAAGGATGTGTTAAAAAGTATGGAGATTGAAGTGACAGACAAAGAATTATTAAAACTTACCAACGGGATCATACAGGGAATGAGTGGCAGTCCAATCTTGCAGAATGGGAAACTTATTGGTGCTGTTACACATGTTTTTGTAAATGACCCGATGAAAGGGTATGCTATTCTTATGGAAACAATGCTCTATGAGATGGAAAATTAGAGCAAAGGGAAATGGAAGGTGTTTTTAAAATATAAGTTTGCTACAATAGAAAAAAGGGAGGGTGAGAGACATGAAGATTTTGCATCTTGGAGATCTGCATCTCGGAAAGAGAGTGAACGAGATATCCATGATTGAAGATCAGAAATTTATATTGGATCAGATCGTTACATTAGTAAAAGAAGAAAAGATAGATGTTATTTTATTATGTGGGGATATCTATGATAAGGCAATACCGACGATCGAGGCGATTCATCTGCTGGATGAATTTTTAGAAGAACTGAGTGATCTTAAAGTAAAAGTATTGATGATCAGCGGAAATCATGATTCTTCGGAAAGATTGTCATTTGGAAGAAACTTATTTAAACGATCTAATTTATATATTGCATCACAATTTAATCAGGAAATTGAAAAGATTACGATCAAGGAAGATGGATACAATATTAATTTTTATATGCTTCCATTTGTAAAGCCAGCGTATATCAATCATGTATTAAAAATTCAGACAGAAACCTATGAAGAATGTTTCAAGCATCTAATGGAACAAGTGAAGATCAACGAAGATGAGACGAATATCCTGCTGGCGCATCAGTTTGTAACGGTTGGAAAGAATTCTCCAGAATTGTCAGATTCAGAAACAAGCAGCCTTGGAGGGATTGATAATATTGATTACCGTCTATTTGATGCATTTGACTATGTAGCACTTGGACATATCCACAAGCCGCAGGCAATGGGACGTGAAATGGTAAGGTATGCTGGATCGATCTTAAAATATTCTTTTTCAGAAATTCACAAAGACAAACAGGCAACGATCCTTACGATCAGTAAAAACAAGCAGATCTCCCTATCACATCATTTGCTAAAACCATTACGTGATATGAGGGAAATGGAATGTTCGTTAGAATCATTGTTAAAAAGAAAATGTGAAATTGGAAATGAAGAAGATTATATGCATGTCATTCTGACGGATGAGGAGCAGATTTTAGATGCGATCGGGAAAGTACGTACGGTTTATCCGAATGTTATGCAGATCAGCTTTAAAAACCGTCGTCATATGATGCAATATGAAACCATTCAGATGAAAGAAAACCAGATCGCAGATCAAAATCCAATGGAATTATTTGAACAGTTTTATAAAATGCAAAATCATATTGATCTGGATGAAAAAAGAGCACAGATGGCAATATCCATTTTTGAGGAGGTGATTCGTTGAGACCGCAAAAATTAATATTATCTGCATTTGGACCATTTGCAGAGGAAACAGTGATTGATTTTACCAGATTTAAAGATGGGATTTTTTTGATCTCAGGAGAAACAGGTGCAGGGAAAACGACTATTTTTGATGGAATCTGTTTTGCTTTATACGGTGAGCCAAGTGGTTCTTATCGAAAACAGGATATGCTAAGAAGTGATTTTGCCAAAGATGAGACAGAGACGAAAGTGGTATTCTTATTTTCGCATCGCAAAAAGCAGTACAAGATTGAAAGAAATCCATCCTATATGCGAAAGAGCAAACGAGGAGACAAAATGACACGACAGTCTCCGTATGCAGTATTATATCAAGAAGATGAGATTGTAACAACAGGAAGTCAGCAAGTGACCGCGCAGATGGAAGAAATTCTTGGAATGGACCGTATGCAGTATCAGCAGATTTCAATGATCGCACAAGGAGAATTTTTAAAACTTCTTTACGCGAAAGGAAAAGAACGGAGTGAAATCTTTCGTAAGATTTTTGGAACATGGTATCTGTATGAATTTCAGGAAAAGATCAAACGTAGACATCTTTCTTGTAAATACGAATATGAGAATCTTGGGAATACCTTGTTAGAGCAGGAAGATAACATTTTTGTATCAAAAGATGCAGAAGAATATGAAGAATATACACAGTATTTAAAACAAAAACATCAAATTGTAGAATTTATGGATGTAGTAAAAAGATATCAGTATCGAAAACAACAAGAATATGAGAATTTCCAGAAACAAAAAGAAACACAAGAAGAACTATATCAGAAGCAACGGATTGTTTTTTCACAGATAACGGAGAAGAGACAGAAGATCAAAGATATAAAAGAAGAAATTAAAGAACTTATAGTACAAGAAAAAGAAAATAAAGCAGAACAGCGAGCGATCAAAAAAGAATATGATCAGATCCAAAAGGAACTGCCGAAACTACATAAAAAGGAATTAAGGTTTCAAGAACTACAAAAACAGATAAAACAATATAAAGAGTTGGAAGCATTAGAGAAAAAAAAGGAATCTTTAAAGAATGCGAAAGAACGTATGATCAGACAGCAGGAAGAAACGGAGCAAAAAAAAGAGAACGAAAGACAAAGAGAATTAAAACTGCTAGAATTTCTTAGACAGGCAGATGAGATTGAAACACAATACGATCATTTGCAAAAAGAAGAATTGAAACTTCATGTTCAGACAGAAAAAAATCATGAATTGTGTAAGGAGAAAGAAGCTTATTTTGAGAAACTTCAGATTTATGAAGAGGCTGGAGAAGTCTATGATAAGATCAGAATGCAAAGAAAAGAATACAGAGATCGATTGTCAGACTGGCAGGACCGATATGACTGTAATCAAGCAGGACTTCTGGCAAGAAATCTGATAGACGGTCATCCATGTCCGGTTTGTGGATCATTACATCATCCAAAAACAGCAGATTTTAAAGAAAGTGATATTACGCAGGAGATGCTTCGTGCACTTCGTGAAGAAACGGAATTGATCGATCGGCAATATAATACTGCATTTGCGAAAGTAAAACAGAGTAAAGGTATTGTTGAGATATGTAAAGAACAGCTTTGCAAAAAAAGTGGGAAAAGATCAGAAGAGTTTGAAAAGCTTGACGAGATCTATGAAATCTCTTTACGACAATATAAAAAAGTAAAAAAAGAATTTGAAAGAATCAAAAAACAGAAAGAAAAGATAGCAGAACAAAGAGTAAAAGTTGAAAAATCCAAAGAAAAACAATTGAACTATGTGGAAAAACTGCAGGAAATTGCCGGAAAATCACATGAAAAAGATAGTTTATATAAGCAGACAGAGGCCAGAATAGAAGAAATCTGTAAGAATCTTGAATATAAAACATATAAAGATGCCAGTGAAGAACAGCAGCGATTATCTGATGAGATCGATCAGATGAAATTTAATAAAGAAGAAATAGAAAAGAAAAAAGAAAGTGTTGAAATACAGGGAGTTCATATCAAAGCGGCCATTGAAGAAAAAGAAAATACACTTTCGAGTGTTACAAAACAGTTGGAAGAACACAAAGAGATGAATGAAGAAATTTCAGATTTTAGAAAATTTGAAACAAAACTTCATCAGATGAAAAAAGAAATACAAAAACAAAATCAGAATCTGGAACAATTAAATCAACATATCTCTGTAAACGAACAATCGATAAGATTTATGGACAAGAAGATGGAAGAGTATAAAGAAACAGAAATGAACTATACACTGTTAAAAGATCTGTCAGATACAGCAAATGGAGAACAAAAAGGAAAGACAAAGATTTCATTTGAACGTTTTGTGCAGTCAGTATATTTTGATCTGATCTTGGCAGCAGCCAATGAACGGTTGTCCGTTATGAGTGAACAAAGATATTATCTGCTTCGAAAAGAAGAAAATGATATAAACAAAGGATCTTCTGGTCTGGAATTGGAGATTCTTGATGAATGGACAGGAAAAAGAAGAAATGTAAGATCATTATCTGGAGGAGAATCATTTAAAGCAGCATTATCTCTTGCGTTAGGATTAAGTGATGTGATCCAGAACAAAAAAGGCGGGATACAGGTTGATACGATCTTTATTGATGAGGGATTTGGTACTTTAGATGCGGATTCTTTAAATAAGGCGATGCAGATCATAAATTCACTGTCTTTGGAAGGAAATAAGCTGGTTGGCATAATTTCACATGTCGATGAATTGAAAGATCAGATCGATCAAAAGATTGAAGTTTATAAAGATCATGCAGGAAGTAAAGTGAAATAAAAAGGAATTGCAAATTCTTATGACAGGAAGTCGAAGACATGATATACTAGGAAAGAAAGAAAATAATCTGTCAAACATTAGAGCATTGTACAGATTTGAGAACAGAGAGGAGCTGATGCATGCCGAAGCAGATCAGATTGTTGTGACAACAACAGAGTTACTGGATGTCATATGGAATCATCGAAGTGAGAAATTATATATTTAACAATTTACGCAGCGAAATATGACATAGATTTTAAAAAATAGAATTAATTTTGTCGAATTATGTCGAATCCTTTGGAAATCAACCAAAACTTGCGAAGAAATATGGGTTGTTTGTAAACTTAAATCAAATATATAATTAATTTGTAGAGAAAAACAGAATGGGAGGACTGAAGATGAACAAGATTAATGTGGCTATTGCAGATGACAACCAGAGAACTGTTGAGATGATGACAGAACTGTTAGAGCAGGAAAGTGATATTGAAGTAATCGCAAGTGCGGATGATGGAGAAGAAGCATTGCGTATCATCAAGGAAAAACAACCGGATGTTGTATTACTGGATATCATTATGCCGAAACTCGATGGAATTGGTGTATTAGAACGTTTGCAAACAGAAGATCTAAGTAAAAGACCGATCATTATTATGGTCTCCGCAATGGGGCAGGAAAATGTCTGCGAAGAGGCTATGGAATTAGGAGCATCTTATTTTATTTTAAAGCCGTTTGATCTAAGAACGATCATTAAGCAGATCAAGCAGGCAAAGATAAAACAGCAGATTCCTGAAAGACCATTCGTTTCTGTACCAGAGAAGATTCATGGATTGACAGAAAACCAGTTGGAGATCATCATAACGAATATGATTCATGAGATCGGGGTTCCGGCTCATATCAAAGGTTATCAGTACTTAAGAGATTCGATCATGATGGCAGTCTGTGATATGGATATTTTAAATTCCATAACAAAACAGCTGTATCCGTCAATCGCACAGAAGTTTGATACGACACCAAGCAGGGTAGAACGAGCGATCAGACATGCGATCGAGGTTGCCTGGGGAAGAGGAAATATGGACACGATCGATGCATTGTTTGGCTATACGATTCATGCAGGGAAAGGAAAACCTACGAATTCAGAGTTTATTGCATTGATCGCGGATAAAATACGCCTGGAATATGGAGATGAAGTACTGATCGAGGAAAAATAACAGCATAAGACATCATAATCATGATCAGGAGGTTGAAAAAGTTGGAAAAGAAGTTAAATATTTTAATTGTGGATGGGGACGTATCAGAAGCAGAGGAGTTAGAAAATGAACTGAATAGAGAGTTTGATATTGTTGGAACAGTATTCGATGGAATGAAAGCAGTTGATGAGATCATCAGAAAGAAACCAGAAGTTGTCTTAATTGATATCATGCTGCCATATATCGATGGAGTCGGGGTGATCGAAAAATGCAGAGAATGTATGGAATATGAACAATTACCAGTATTTATTGTTTTAACATCGATCGGTACTGAGAAATTGATCGAATGCGTCAATCATATGGACATTGATTATTGTATGATGAGACCATTTAAGAATGAGGTACTGTGCCGCAGGATCAAACAAGTTGCAAAAATCAAAGGATTGGATCAGAAAATCATTCAGAAAGAAACAGAAAATAATTTTAAGAAAAATGATCAAAGAACAGTGATCGATCATGAATTTCATATGAAACAGGATGTGACAAAGATCATAAGAGATCTTGGAATTCCGGCTCATATAAAGGGGTATCAGTATATTAGAGAGGGAATTATCATGGCAATTGAGGATATTAATATGATGAATTATATTACAAAGTTATTATATCCAACAATTGCGAAAAAATACAAAACGACATCAAGCAGCGTAGAGAGGGCGATTCGGCATGCGATTGAGGTGGCATGGAGTCGTGGAAAAGTTGAATTGCTGGAAGAAATGTTTGGTTATACGATAAGTTCTGGAAAGGGAAAGCCGACAAATTCAGAGTTTATTGCATTGATCGCGGATAAACTAAGACTCGATTATCATATGAATGCATCTTAAGATGATGATGATGAGATAATATAAGATGCATATGGACGAATACAGGGAGATTGTCTGAAGGAGAAAATATGGATGAAAGACATAGAGTTTTAATTGCAGACAGTTATCCGGACGAGGCAGAACAATTAAAGAAAGAATTATCAGGAAAATATAATGTAATATCAGTAAGAGATAATGGGGTGGATACATTGGATGATATTATAAAATTAAAACCTGATCTTGTAGTTATTGATCTGATGCTTTCAGAGATTGACGGAATTGGTGTAATCGAAAAATGCAGGGAATTGATAGAACCAGATAAAATTCCAGCATTTATTGCATTAACAATGCTCGAAAATAGAGAGCTGATGGAGTGTATCAGACGGTTAAAAGTTGATTATTGTATGATGAAACCGTTTCAGGCAGGAATTCTTGCAGAGAGAATTTCACAGATGATACGGATACGTTCAGTAAATAATGATATTCAAAAAAATGAGAAAGCATTGCATGGACGATCAAAAAGAATGTGTAGCATGTGTGGAACGAATGATGTTCGAAGGCAGATTAGCTTTTTGGTTAGGAATTTAGGGGTGCCTGCACATATTAAAGGGTGCCGTTATATGAAATATGCGATTCTAATGGCGATAGAAGACTGTAATCGTATAAATTATATTACAAAATTATTATACCCTGAGATTGCAAAGAAATGTAAAACAACGACCAGTAGTGTTGAACGGGCGATCCGCCATGCGATCGATATTGTATGGACCAAAGGAAATCAAGAACTTTTAAAAGAGATTTTTGGAACATTTGTGATGGAAGGACAGGAACGTCCGACAAATTCACAATTTATTGCAGCAGTTGCAGATTGGATGCGGCTGGAACATCAGATAAAAGTTTCATAAGAATGAAAATATTTTGGAGGATAAGATGAAAGAATATATTCCTGATTATTATAAGGATTTTCAGTGCATTGCAGATAAATGCAAAGATAGTTGCTGCATTGGATGGGAGATCATGATCGATTCTAAGTCCTATAAAAAATATCAGAATGTTAAAGGAGAATTTCGTGACAGGCTGATGAAAGGCATTGATCACGAAGGCACTCCAGCATTTCATCTTGATGATCGTGACCGCTGTGTGTTTTTGAATCAGAAAAATTTATGTGATATTTATATTGAATTAGGAGAAGACGCTTTGTGTGAGATATGTACACAGCATCCGAGATTTCATAATGAATATGGAAATATTCGCCAGACAGGTCTTGGAATGGCATGCGAAGAAGCTACACGGCTGATGTTTGAGACAAAGGAATTTGGATTATGCCAGATTCAGGGAACGAATACAGAGTCAACGGATGACTTTGATGAATCAGTTTTAGAAATTCAATTATGGATATTGGATTTGCTGAAAAAGAAAGAAAACCCAGTGGAACAAAGAATAGAACAGATATTTGATGTGGTGCAGGGAATCCAGGATCATTTGAACCAAACGGGTGAGATTCTGAATACATGGAAAAATGATCCTATAAAGAAGAATCATATATTAAGTCAAATGCGAGAAGAAACATATATCAAAAACTGGATATCTATATATCAGGAATTAGATTTTATGGAGCCAAAGATTCAGAAGATGTTTTGCAAGATGGAACCAATGCCATGCATGATCAAAGAACAAGGAATCGATGAGTCATATATGGAACATTTGATGAGTTATTTTATTTATCGTTATTTTATGAAATCCTGTGAAGATAATAATCTGATCGATAAAGTTAAGTTCGCAATTTTAAGCTGTTTGATAATTGAACAGATGAATGAATATTGTAAGAGAAATCATATTTTGAAGACACCGCAGGAGATTGCTCGAATTTACTCAAAAGAGATTGAATATTCGCAAGAAAACATGGAAATCATTTTTGAAGAGCTATTATTTGGATAGATCATTATACAAACATTTGTAATAGAACAATATATCTTTATAATAGTTCAGAAAAAAACAATTTAAGAAAATTGAAAGTGAAATATTATGAGAATTCGAAAGAGAAAACCAATAGGAAAAAAGACGATCAAATACATAGAGAAATTGTATGAGGCATATTCAAGGAAGTTATTTTGTATTGCAAAGAATCATGTGAAAGACAATGATCTAGCACAAGACGTGGTGCAAAGTGTATTTGAAAAAGCATTGGTATATCCGGAAAGTATTTTGAAGGTGCCAGAGGAAGAAGTATTTTATTTTCTTACGGCAATAACAAAGAATGAATCCTTTACATTGTTGAAAAATGAAAAGAATAATGAACACGAGAGTCTTACATATGAAGATGGGTCAGAAGGGGATTTTGTTGAAGATCCTAGAGATAATTATCTGCAGATGATCGATCTGGAATCTTTAAAACAGAATCTGGCGGCATTACCACGAAGACATCGAGATACGATTTTATTTCGATATGTTTATGGATTGAAATGTAAAGAAATTGCAGATTTATTTAGAATTACAGAGCGAAGTGTTAAAAATCGCTGCAGAGAAGCAAGGGAACTGCTCAGGCAGATGATGGGAGCAGACGAATTGTAATTAGGATCAATATAAAAAGGTTAGCAGTGTGATCATACTGCTAACCTTTTATATTTATTGATTTGTTGCATTTTTCATGAGTTTAGATCCGACTTCTTCATAATTGTCCGGGAAGAAGATATGAAGGGTATTTTTACCGCTTTTGATCTTCTGTAGTTTTAATTTAAATGTTTGTGTATGCATATCAGAGGATACATCAGTAGAATTGAAAGCTTCGATCACATTGGATACTAATTGTTTCTTTGCATCGGATAAGTTCTCAATGTGAAGAGGTTTTAATTCATCCAAAGTAGTCTGTTTTGCTTGTTTAAAAATGTCCAGATAATTGATGTATTGGCTAGACACCTTAACTGTTGCATTTTTCTTATCTTGACCTGTTACCGTGATCTTGTGGTCTAAGGAAGAAAGTTTGCTGCTGATCGCTTTATAGATCTCATTTGCTTGTTTCTTAGTGATCGTAACGCCTGCATTCTTAAAACTCTTCTGAAGAGTTGATATCATGGATGTCTGATATGTTTTTAAAGTATCAGATGCTTCAGAATCATCAATTCCAAGATCTGTCATCGATGTTGTATCTTGTTTTATGATCAGATCATAGAATGCCTCCATGGTGTCATCAGGTTTTGAGTTACTTGTACTCTGTCCACATCCAGCAAGGGATAGCAGTAATATGATCCCTAATATACCGGATAGGAACTGTTTGAAAATCCTACGTTTCATACTTATTGTTCCTTTCTAGTTTATTCATTTCTCATTATAGAGATTTTGGGAGGTAAAGTCAATTACTGTCGAATGACGGCTATAAGAAACAGCTCAATTGACGAAGAAGATCATTGTGTGATACACTAGATAACCGAAAGAGAAAAAGGAGAGTTGCGTATTTATGGCAAATAAGACATATGATGCTAATAGTATTTCAGTTTTAGAAGGACTAGAAGCTGTTAGAAAACGCCCTGGAATGTACATTGGAAGTGTATCTACCAAGGGATTGAATCATTTAATATATGAGATAGTAGACAATTCGGTCGATGAATTTCTGGCAGGATATTGTGATGAGATCACAGTATCTTTAAATAAAGATGGAACAGCAACTATTACGGACAATGGACGAGGAATTCCGGTCGGAATTAATGAAAGAACAGGAAAAACAGCGGTAGAGATGGTATTTACCATGTTACATGCAGGAGGTAAGTTTGGAGATGGAGGATATAAGATTTCTGGAGGACTGCATGGAGTTGGTGCATCCGTTGTTAATGCCCTTTCAACCTGGCTTACGGTAACTGTAAAACAGGGAGGAAAGGTTTATCAGCAGAGATATGAGCGTGGAAAGATCATAACACCTCTTGAGGTGATTGGTACCTGTAGAAAATCAGATACGGGAACAAACGTCCAGTTTTTACCAGACCCAGAGATTTTTGATAAGACATATTTTAAAGCAGCAATGGTTAGAAACCGTTTGCATGAGACTGCGTATTTGAATCCAAAACTTACGATTCATTATGTGAATGAACGAGAAGGTGAAGAAACAACAGTTGATTATCATGAGCCAGAAGGAATCTGCGCTTATGTAAAGAAATTAAATGAAGGAAAACAAATGCTTCATGAACCAGTATATTTTAAAAGAATGATTGATGGAATTGAGGCAGAAGTGGCATTTCAGTATACAGAGGATTTTGGGGAGAATATTCTGGGATTTTGTAATAACATTTATACGATCGAAGGTGGAACACATATCACAGGGTTTAAGACGAAATTCACTACAATCATGAATCAATATGCCAGAGAGATCGGGGTATTAAAAGAAAAAGATTCGAATTTTACTGGAACAGATGTGAGAAATGGTATGACAGCAATCGTTTCCGTCAAACATCCAGAACCAAGATTTGAAGGACAGACGAAGACGAAACTGGATAATCCAGATGCAGCCAAAGCAGTTGGAGAGATCGCGGGAGAAGAATTGGTTCTTTATTTTGATAAGAATCTAGATACTTTAAAAAAAGTGCTGGCATGTGCGGAAAAATCAGCGAAGATCCGTAAAGCGGAAGAAAAAGCGAAGACGAATATGCTGGTAAAACAGAAGTTGTCAATTGACAGCAACGGAAAACTGGCGAACTGTGAAAGTCGTAAAGCACAAGACTGTGAGATTTTTATTGTCGAGGGAGATTCTGCTGGTGGTTCTGCAAAAACAGCAAGAAACCGAAAGACACAGGCAATCCTTCCAATTCGAGGAAAAATCTTAAATGTAGAGAAAGCTACGATGGATAAAGTTCTTGCGAATGCAGAAATTAAAACGATGATCAATGCATTTGGATGTGGTTTTTCTGAAGGATATGGAAATGATTTTGATATCAGTAAGCTTCGTTATCACAAGATCATTATTATGACAGATGCTGATGTGGATGGTGCACATATCGCAACATTGCTTTTGACGTTCTTTTATCGTTTTATGCCAGAATTGATCACGCATGGACATGTATTTCTTGCAACACCGCCGCTTTACAAAGCAATGCCAAAAAAGGGCGAAGAAACTTATCTGTTTGATGATGCAGCACTGACAAGATATCGTGCAGAACATAAGGGAAACTTTACTTTACAACGTTATAAAGGTTTAGGAGAGATGGATGCGCAACAGTTATGGGAGACAACGCTGAATCCAGAAAGTCGCACATTAAAACAGATTGAGATCGAAGATGCTAGAATGGCCTCCGATGTTACTTCTATGCTGATGGGAAGCGACGTACCACCTCGCAGACAGTTCATTTATGAAAATGCAAATGAAGCGATGTTAGATATATAAATAGAAAGGAAACAATAGATAATGTCAGAACATATTATTAAAGCAGAATTTTCTGAGGTTATGCAAAAATCATATATCGATTATGCGATGAGTGTTATTTGTGCAAGAGCACTTCCAGATGCCAGAGATGGATTAAAGCCAGTACAGAGAAGAGTTTTATATTCCATGGATGAATTAGGACTTCGTTATGACAGGCCACATCGAAAATCTGCAAGAATCGTCGGGGATACCATGGGTAAATATCATCCACATGGTGACAGTTCCATCTACGAATCCCTAGTTGTTATGTCTCAGGATTTCAAAAAAGGAGTCCCTCTTGTTGATGGACATGGAAACTTTGGTTCCATAGAGGGAGACGGCGCTGCGGCTATGCGATATACAGAAGCACGACTTCAGAAGATCACGCAGGAAGCATATCTTGCAGACCTTGACAAAAATGTAGTTGATTTTGTATCGAACTTTGATGAAACAGAAAAAGAACCTGAAGTACTTCCAGTTAAGGTGCCAAACTTATTGGTAAATGGAGCAGATGGAATCGCTGTTGGTATGACAACGAGTATTCCACCACATAATTTAGGGGAAGTTGTTGATGCAGTGAAAGCATATATGCGAAAAGAAAGCATCACAAACGAAGAACTCATGGAATATATAGAAGGTCCGGATTTTCCAACAGGCGGCCTTGTGATCAATAAGAAAGATTTGTTAAATATTTATTCTTCAGGAACAGGTAAATTAAAATTAAGAGGAAAAGTAACTTTTGAACCAGCAAAGAAACGTGGGGAAAAAGATAAACTGGTAATTTCAGAAATTCCATACACAATGATCGGAAATAATATTTCCAAGTTTTTATCAGATACCGTAGCACTCATAGAGAACAAAGTGACAACAGATATTTTGGATATTTCCAATGAATCCTCTAAAGATGGAATCCGAATTGTATTAGAACTTCGAAAGGGTGCAGATGTTGAACGCTTAAAAAATCTCTTATATAAGAAAACAAAACTTGAGGATACATTTGGTGTGAATATGCTGGCGATCGTTGATGGACGTCCGGAGACACTGGATCTTAAGGGAATCATTGAAAATCATACGCAGTTTTATTATGAAGTAACAAGAAGAAAATATAAAACATTACTATCAAAATTATATGAACAAAGAGAAATTAAAGAAGGGTTGATCAAAGCATGTGATATGATCGATCTGATCATTGAAATCATTCGTGGAAGTAAGAGTCAGAAGGAAGTAAAGGCATGCCTTACCAAAGGAGATGTTGGAAATATTAATTTCAAGTCTTCAGATTCTATGATCGAAGCAACCAAGCTTTCTTTTACAGACAAACAGGCAAGTGCGATCCTTGATCTTAAATTATACCGATTGATCGGATTAGAGATTTTGATGTTAAAAGAAGAATATGAAGAGATTCTTGCAAAGATCGAAGAATATGAAGATATCTTAAATAACGAGAAATCTTTAAAGAACGTGATTCGTAAAGAATTAGATAAGATTAAAAAAGAATTTGGACGCGAAAGAAGAACTGTGGTCGAAGATGGAAAAGAGGCAGTTTATGTTGCTGCACCAGTCAAAGAAGAGACGGTTTATTTTGTGATGGATCGTTTTGGATATTCCAAGACAATGGATAAGGCAACTTATCAGAGAAATAAGGAAAATATCTTAAAAGAATACAAGTTTATTGTGCCTTGTATGAATACAGATAAGATCTGTATCTTTACCAATCTCGGTGTGATGCACCAGATCAAGGTACTGGATATTCCAGCCGGAAAATTCAGGGATAAAGGGGTACCAATTGATAATTTATGTAATTATGACAGTACAAAAGAATATATCATCCAAGTGCTGGATGCAGAATCAATGATTCATTCATCACTTTTATTTGCAACAGCAAAAAGTATGTTAAAAGTGATGGATGGAGAGTTGTTAAATGCAGCAAAGAGAACTGTGCAGGCAACAAAATTATCGGAAGATGAGCTGATCGAAGTGATTCCGATAGACTGGATGGAAGGATCCGAAGACAAAGTAGTCCTTCAGACGAAAGAAGGAGTTTTCTTAAAATTCTTGCTTTCCGAGATTCCAAAAAAGAAGAAGAGTGCATTAGGTGTTCGTGGAATGAAGTTATCAAAAGATGATTCACTAACGAATATTTATGTGATGGCAGCACAGAATATCAGTTCTATCGTATATAAAGAAAAAGAACTGGAATTTCATCGGTTAAAACTATCAAAAAGAGATAGCAAAGGAACTAAAGTCCGCAGATAGATCTAAGATAGAAAGGAAAAATCATGGTAATTGACTTGATCATACCAACATATAAGCCAGGAGATAAGTTTCAGGAATCATTAAAACGACTTGCATTGCAGACAAGAAAACCAGACCGCATTATTTTAGTTAACACAGAGGCAGAATTTTTTGATGAGGAAATGATCACTCCATATGATAATGTAGAAGTTCATCATATTAAAAAAGAAGAATTTGATCATGGGAAAACAAGAGATTATGGAGCATCGCTTTCCAAAGAAGCTGACATTTTAATGTTTATGACAGATGATGCGATTCCAAAAGATAAATATATGGTGGAAAATCTGATTAAAGCATTTGATGATCCAATAGTAACAGCTGCTTATGGAAGGCAGATGGCTGATCCTGAAAAAAATTATATTGAGTATTATACAAGAATCTTTAATTATCCTCTAGAAAGCAGAGTTAAAACAAAAGAGGATCTGGATACTCTGGGGATCAAAACATTTTTCTGTTCAAATGTATGCAGTGCTTATCGAAGATCAGAGTATGATGCAATGGGAGGCTTCGAGCATAAAACAATTTTTAACGAGGACATGATCATGGCTTCAAAGATGATCGAAGATGGAAAGGCAGTTGCCTATCAGGCAGATGCAAGGGTATGGCATTGGCATGATTACAAGGCGATACAACAGTTACATAGGAATTTCGATCTTGCAGTGTCACAAGTAGATCATGGAGGATTGTTTCTTAAAGTGAGATCAGAATCGGAAGGTGTAAAAATGGTTATCGCGACGATCAAGCATCTTTTTAAAAAGGGGAAAATATATCTTATTCCAAAGTATGTGATCGATACAGGATTTAAATTGATCGGATATAAACTTGGAAGAAATTATAAAAAACTGCCAAAATGGATGGTTTTAAAGCTTACGATGAATCAGACTTATTGGAAAGCTTAACAAAAACTTAATAAAATCACCTACTGTTTTTTTGTATGATATGATATAATCTACAATGATAAGCAGATAATTGTGAGGAGGACACGAATGAAGATTAAGAAGTTTAAAATTATCCTAAGTCTGTTTTTGATCATAGGAATTGCTGCAGGGGGAGTGCTTGGATATTATGATGCAAGATTAGAAGCAGCAGTGAATAATAAGAATGGAAGTACACTGACAGACGTAAAGGTAGATGATAATCTGACATTTAATAAGAATGTTATTAATATCTTATTAGTTGGATCTGATCATGGAGCAATCAAAGGTGATCACGGAAGATCTGACAGTATTATGATCGCAACGGTCAATTTTAAGACAAAAGAATTAAAGCTCACTTCTTTGATGAGAGATATGTATGTTGAGATTCCAGGACATGGACATAACAAGTTAAATGCAGCCTATGCATTTGGTGGTGTAGAATTATTATACCAGACGATCGCTAAGAACTTTGGGATTAAGATCGACAAGTATTGTGTTGTTGATTTCTCAACATTTGAGAAAGTTATCAATAAAGTTGGCGGTGTAGAAATTTCGCTGGAAGAAAAAGAAGCAAAATACTTGAATACAACAAATTACATTTCAAAGAAGAAATACCGTAATGTGAAGGTTGGGAAACAGACATTGAATGGAAATCAGGCATTAGGATATGCCAGGGTTCGTTACGTTGTTTCTAAGAAATACGGAGATGGAGACTTTGGAAGAACAGGTCGTCAAAGAGCAGTACTTCAAGCAGCACTTAATAAAGTATTGCAGCAGAGCCCAACAAAGATCGCAGATATTGCGTTAGATTCATTAGCCGATGTGTCAACAGATATGAGTGCAAAATACCTGAAGAGTCTGGTATTGAAAGTTGTTCAGATGGGGACGACAGAAATCGACCAGATGAGGGTGCCATTAGAAGGTACTTATAAGATGGGAAGAGCACAGAGCAATATGTTCGTATTCTTTATAAACTTCAGTGCTAATAAAGCAGCCATGAATTATTTCTTATTTGACAAAGGCAGTGAAAAAGACTGGGCAAAAGAATATGGAGGAATATCTTCTGTTGAGACATTTGGATATTCCGGAACATCATCATCTGACTCAACAAGCAGTAGTTCATCATATTCAACATCTAGTACAAGAAGCAGCTATCAGCAGGAAAGTTACAGCACAACAAGCAGCAGCCATACGACTTATAGTACAAGGTCTACAACTACGAGAAGTACAGAAGAACGTGTGACAGAAAGTACAACGTCACAGCCACAGACATCTGCACCAAGACCAACCACAGCACATCATACAACGACAGCTGCGGCGACAGAATCAACACCTT
>OGGG01000330.1_pt1 | contig 55562 bp, 78 predicted proteins | sample 1571201 | NCBI WGS metagenome assembly OGGG01 (sample SAMEA2581946, study PRJEB24529) | metagenome | biome: Human gut stool | place: China | collected 2011 | reverse complement strand
TCGTGAACATCAGCCGCGAGTTCCTGAACTCCAACGGTGCCGAGAAGCACCAGAAGGTCCATGTGGAAAAGGCCACGGTCTGGCAACCCCAGTGGGAGGGCCTGACCTTCAGCCAGAAGATGAAGAACATGGTGGGCGATTTGAACATCTGCAGCAAGAAGGGCCTGTCTGAGCGGTTCGACTCCACCATTGGTGCCGCCACCGTGCTCATGCCCTTTGGCGGTGCCTATCAGCTGACCCCGCAGAACGCCATGGTGGCAAAGCTGCCGGTGGACGGCGAGACCAGCACCTGCTCCGGCATGGCATGGGGCTTCAACCCCTTCCTGATGAGCGCAGACCAGTACAAGGGCGCTCAGATGGCTGTCATCGAGAGCGTTACCAAGCTGGTGGCCTCCGGCTTCCGCTATGAGGATGCTTACCTCACCTTCCAGGAATATTTCGAGCGTCTGGGCACCGCCCCGGAGCGCTGGGGCAAGCCGCTGGCCGCTTTGCTGGGTGCGCTGGATGCTCAGATGGGTCTGGGCATTGCATCCATCGGCGGCAAGGACAGTATGTCCGGCTCCTTTGAAAAGCTGGATGTGCCTCCCACGCTGGTCTCCTTTGCAACCGCCATCGGCAAGGCAAACAAGGTGGTCTCCACTGAATTCAAGAAGCCGGAGAGCACGGTGGTGCTGGTACGGCCTATCATCGACCCCGAGACCGGCTGCCCCAACTTCTTCTCCCTGAAGGCCAACTACAAGATCGTGGAGGACATGATCGAAGAGGGCATGGTGGCATCTGCCTGCTCTGTGGGCTACGGCGGCATTGCCGAGGCTCTGTTCAAGATGGGCCTTGGCAACCACATCGGCTTCAAGATGCGTGCGGATAAGACCACCCATGAGATGTTCCAGCCCATGTATGGCTCCATCGTTCTGGAAATGGTGTCGGATTCTCCCGCAGGTGAGATCCTGGGCGAGACCACCAAGGAATACGTCTTTGAAGCCTGCGGCGAAAAGCTGGATATGGCCCAGCTGCAGGAGATCTGGGAAGGCAAGCTGGAGCCGGTGTACCCCTACCGCAAGGCAGGCCCCACTGTGGAAAAGATCAACGGCAAGCTGACCGCACCCGCCGCACCCAAGATCGGTGTGGCAAAGCCCAAGGTCATCATTCCGGTGTTCCCGGGCACCAACTGCGAGTACGACACCGCCAAGGCCTTTGCCCGCGCCGGTGCCGACCCGGAGATCCTGGTCATCCGCAACCTGACCCCCGCCGACGTGGCCGAGAGCTGCAAGGCACTGGTCAAGGCCATCGATAACAGCCAGATCGTCATGCTGCCCGGCGGCTTCTCCGGCGGCGACGAGCCGGACGGCAGTGCAAAGTTCATTGCATCCTTCTTCCGCAACCCGGAAGTCACCGAGGCAGTGCGCCGTCTGCTGCAGCAGCGCGACGGCCTGATGCTGGGCATCTGCAACGGCTTCCAGGCCCTCATCAAGCTGGGTCTGGTCCCCTACGGCGATATCCGCCCCATCACCGCTTACGATCCCACCCTGACCTTCAACACCATCGGCCGCCACCAGAGCATGCTGGTGCGCACTCGCATTGCATCCACCGGCAGCCCGTGGCTGTCCAAGTGCGAGGTGGGCGAACAGTTCACTGTTGCCATCAGCCACGGCGAGGGCCGCTTCGTGGCTCCGCAGGAGGTGCTGGATACCCTCATGAAGAATGGCCAGATCGCCACCCAGTATGTGGACATCGAGGGCAACCCCACCATGGATCAGAGCTATAACCCCAACGGCTCTGTGCTGGCGATCGAAGGCATCACCAGCCCGGATGGTCGTGTGTTCGGCAAGATGGGCCACTCGGAGCGCAGCGGCGAGTACCTGTACAAGAACGTCACCGGCGATAAATATCAGCCGATCTTTGAGGGCGGCGTAGACTATTTCAAGGTTTGATGGTAGAATAGAGAAAAACTCCTTCCGTCATCGCTGACGCGATGCCACCTTCCTCTCCGAGGGAGGCTGAAAGGCCCCCTCTTCGAGGGGGCTGTCGCCGGAAGGCGGCTGGGGGAGTTACTTTCAGGAGGAAACAACCAATGTCACAGCATGATCGTTATATCAGCCCCTTCTCTACCCGTTATTCTTCCGATGAGATGCAGTACATCTTCTCGGATGACAACAAGTTCCGCACCTGGCGCCGCCTGTGGGTGGCGCTGGCCCGGGCCGAGATGAAGCAGGGCCTGACCAATATCACCCCCGAGATGGTGGCCGAGCTGGAAGCTCATGTGGACGACATCAACTATGAAGTCGCCATCGAGCGGGAGAAGCTGGTGCGCCACGACGTCATGAGCCATGTCTACGCCTACGGCCAGCAGTGTCCCAAGGCGGCAGGCATCATCCATCTGGGTGCCACCAGCTGCTATGTCGGCGACAACACCGACATCATCGTGATGCGTCAGGGCCTCGAGCTGGTGCGCAAGAAGCTCATCGGCGTGCTGGCAAAGCTGGCAAAGTTCGCCGAGGAGTATAAGGATATGCCCTGCATGGCCTACACCCACTGCCAGCCCGCCCAGCCCACCACCGTGGGCAAGCGCGCCACCCTGTGGGCCAACGAGCTGGTGATGGACCTCAACGAGATCGACCACCGTCTGGCTACCCTGCAGCTGCGCGGCGTCAAGGGTACCACCGGCACCCAGGCTTCCTTTATGGAGCTGTTCAAGGGCGATGCCGACAAGATCCGCGCCGTGGATGCTTCCATCGCTGAGGAGATGGGCTTCGACAGCGAGGCTGTCATCCCGGTGTCCGGCCAGACCTACAGCCGCAAGGTGGACGCCTTCATCCTCAACGCCCTGGCCGGCATCGGCCAGAGCTGCATGAAGTTCGCCACCGATCTGCGCCTGCTGGCCAACTTCAAGGAGATGGAAGAGCCGTTTGAGAAGAACCAGATCGGTTCCTCCGCCATGCCTTACAAGCGCAATCCCATGCGCTGCGAGCGCATCTGCGCTTTGAGCCGCTACCTGATGGTGGATGTGCTCAACCCCAGCTTCACTACCGGTACGCAGTGGTTCGAGCGCACACTGGACGACAGCGCCAACAAGCGCGTTGCCATGGCTGAGGGCTTCCTCGCCGCCGACGCCATCCTGAACATCATGCTCAACGTCACCGACGGCCTCGTGGTCTACCCGAAGGTCGTGCGCAGCCGCCTGATGGCTGAGCTGCCCTTCATGGCCAGCGAGAACATCATGATGCAGGCCGTGGAAAAGGGCGGCAACCGTCAGGAGCTGCACGAGCGCCTGCGCCAGCACGCCATTGCCGCCGGCAAGCAGGTCAAGGAAGAAGGCCTGCCCAACGACATGGTGGACCGCATTGCTGCCGACCCCGCCTTTGGCCTGACCAAGGAGGAGATCGTGGCAGGTCTGGTGCCGGAGAACTTTGTGGGCCGTGCACCCCAGCAGGTGGAAGAGTTTGTGGCCAACGTGCTGCAGCCCATCTTTGACGCCAACCCCGATGCCGTGGAGCAGCACGCATCCCTGAGCGTCTGATGACAGTATAAATTGCAAAAAGGAGAAGCCCACGGGCTTCTCCTTTTTGCGTTTGCGCCTTGCACGATTTTGTCTGCCATGCTACACTGGGAGCAGAACATAAAAAGGAGTACCGCAGATGCGATTGGATAAATATCTGGCCGAGACGGCCCAGTGCACCCGCAGCGAGGCAAAGGCTCTGCTGGCCAAGGGCCGGGTGCAGGTGAACGGTGCCGTCTGCAAAAAAGGGGACACCCAGCTCAAAGAAACCGACACCGTGGCCGTGGACGGCAAGGCCCTGAACTACCGGCAGTTCGTCTATCTCATGCTCAACAAGCCGGAAGGCGTGGTGAGCGCCTCTACCGATAAGCGGGACACCACGGTGGTGGACCTGGTGGGGGATGCCTACCCCCGGCGGGAGCTGTTCCCGGCGGGCCGTCTGGACAAGACCAGCACCGGCTTTGTGCTGCTGACCGATGACGGCGGATTTGCCCATGATATCCTTGCCCCGAAGCGCCATGTCTCCAAGACCTATACCGTCACGCTGGACACCCCCCTCACCGAGGAGATGCGCACCGGCTTTGCCGCGGGGGTCACGCTGGCCGACGGCACGGCCCTGTCCCCGGCCGAGGTGACCGCCCTTTCTCCGGACGGCCTGACCGTGCGGGTGGTGCTGAAGCAGGGGGTGTACCACCAGATCAAACGGATGTTTGGCGTGTACGGGGCCGGGGTGAACGGCCTGCACCGGGACGCCATCGGCGGGCTTGCACTGGACGAGAACCTTGCGCCGGGCCAGTGGCGGGAACTTTCGGACGATGAGGTGGCAGAAATTACCAGAGGATGAGGGCCGCTTTTCACCCGGATTTCAAAAAAACATCACATTTTAAAGCTAAAATAGTGCCAAGAACCACGCAAAAAAGCACTTTTTTGGCCTGCAAACGCCCCGAAAGATAATTTCAACAAGAAAGAATTATCTTTTTTGTTGAAATATGTTGCAAAAGTAAATTCTTTTGTGTAAAATATAAAATGTAATGCAGCTAAATTGTTAAAAATCACGACCGGCTGCCGCTGCGGTTTGCACAAACGAGGAAAAGGGGTATCCATTATGGCCAATAGAGTATTTCAAAGCGTGATCTACCAGATGAAAGACGCGATCAACCGGGTGGTCGGCGTGGTGGATGAGACCGGCGCTGTTATTTCCTGCTCGGAACTGAACCTGATCGGCGAGGTGCGCGAGGGTTTCATGGCGGAGCGTCTGACCGCAGGCGACCGTTTTGTGCGCGATGGCTACACCTATCAGCAGTTCTCCAGCGCCAAGCATAATGATTATGCAGTATTCGTGGAAGGCGTGGACGAGACGGCTGGTCAGTTTGCCGCCATGCTGTCCATCAGCCTGCAGAGCATCAAGCAGTACCACGACGAAAAGTTTGATAAGTCCAACTTTATCAAGAATGTGGTGCTGGATAATATCCTGCCCGGCGATATCTATGCCAAGGCCCGTGAGCTGCACTTTGCCACCGATGTTTCCCGCGTGGTGTTCATCGTGCGTGTTACCAGCGGCGGCGATATCTCCGCCTACGATGTGGTCAGCAGCCTGTTCCCCGACAAGCAGAAGGACTTTGTGTTCAATATCAGCGAGACGGATACCGTGCTGGTCAAGGAGATCCGCAAGGGCATCGACCGCACCGATATGGAAAAGCTGGCTGCCAGCATCGTGGATACCCTGTCCGGCGAACATTACATCAAGGCTGTGGTGGGCATCGGCACCCCCATCTCCAACGTGAAGGATCTGGCTACCTCCTTTAAGGAAGCACAGATCGCCATGGAAGTGAGCAAGGTGTTCGACACCGAAAAGCAGATCATCCGCTACGATAATCTGGGCATTGCACGCCTGATCTATCAGCTGCCCACCACTGTGTGCGAGATGTTCCTGCGCGAGGTGTTCAAGCAGGGCAGCATCGAAAGCCTGGATCAGGAGACCCTGTTCACCATCCAGCGCTTCTTCGAGAATAACCTGAATGTGTCTGAAACCAGCCGCGGCCTGTTTGTGCACCGCAACACGCTGGTGTATCGTCTGGAAAAGATCAAAAAGCTGACTGGCCTGGATCTGCGTGAGTTCGACGATGCTATCGTCTTTAAGGTAGCACTGATGGTCAAGAAGTACCTGTCCAACAATCCGGCCAAATACTAATAAGCTGCAGGCTCTGCCTGCAGTGCAGAACCGGCCGCTCGAAACCGATGCTGGCCGGTTCTTTTTGCTGTGAAAACAGATTTTAATGTCAGGAGCTAATATTACCCTATGATCGATTTAGAACACGTTTCCAAGGAATATAAACGGGGCGGACCGCTGGCACTGGACGATATCAACCTCCATGTGGACGACGGCGAGTTCGTGTTCCTTCTGGGCCATTCCGGCGCAGGCAAATCCACCCTGCTCAAGCTGCTGCTGCGCGAAGAGCTGCCCAGTGAGGGCAAGGTGACCGTGCTGGGCAAGGATGTTGCCCGCCTGCACCGCCATCAGGTGCCGTATCTGCGCCGTCAGATGGGCATTATCTTTCAGGATTTCCGGCTGATCCCCACCATGACTGTGTACGAAAACATCGCCTTTGCCATGCATGTGACCAACGTCAAGCGCCGGGAGATCAGCGACCGTGTGGAGTACATGCTGGAGCTGGTGCATCTGGAGGATAAGGCCAAGGCCTATCCGGACACCCTTTCCGGCGGTGAACAGCAGCGCGTGGCTGTGGCCCGCGCCCTTGCCCACGGCCCCAAGCTGGTCATTGCGGACGAGCCCACCGGCAACATCGACCCGGAATTGAGCCTGGAAATGATGGAGCTGCTGGAGCGGGTGAGCGAAACGGGCATCACCGTGGTGGTCGTTACCCATGAGCACGAGCTGGTGCGCCAGTTCCACCAGCGCGTCGTCACCCTGAAAAAGGGCCGCATCATTTCGGATGTGCCTGCCGACAAGGAAGCCATCCGCGCACGCGCAGAGCGCAAAGAACGCCTGTTCGAGACCGAGCTGGAACCCGCTGACACCGCAGAAAAGGAGGCGGCCACCGTATGATGAGACCTTCTACCTTCTTTTTTCTGGTCCGGCGCGGTATCCGCAATCTGGGCAAGCACTGGGCCATGACCTTTGTGTGCATCCTGTCCCTCAGTGTCTGTATGACCCTGAACACCTTTGCAAGCCTTGCCGAGGTGAACGTGGACAGCATGGTGAACTATCTGGGCAGCCAGAACGAGACCGTGGTCTATCTGGACCCGGAGTGTGATGATGCCACTGCGCAGGCCGTGGGCGAAAAGCTGGCGGCAATGCCCGGCGTGACCAATGTGCAGTTCGTCTCCAAGCAGGACGTGCTGAACACCTACCGCAATTACATGGAAGATTACTCCTCCCTGTGGGATGAGTTTGAAAATGACAACCCCTTCAAGGCCAACTACCGCGTTTCCATCGCGGATCTGAGCCAGATGGAGAGCATGAGCAAGCAGATGCAGGCCATTCAGGGCGTGTACAGCGTTACCGCCCCGGTGGAAATGACCAACGTCTTTGTGCAGGTGCAGCGCTCTGTTACCAAAGTGGGCCGCGGCATCGTGATGGTGCTGATGGTCGTCAGCATCATCACGGTGGGCAGCACCATCCGCCTGAGCGTGTTTGCGCGCCGCCGCGAAATTGAGATCATGAAGTACGTGGGCGCCACCAACGGTCTGGTCACTCTGCCCTTCGTTGTGGAAGGCCTGGCCATGGGCCTGATCTCCGGCGTGCTCACTGCAGCGATCAGTCTGGGCGGCTACTCCTACATGGTGCAGGCCTCCGACGGTCTGGGCGGCGTGTGGGAAATGATCATGGGTCAGGCACTGGTGCCGGTGAGCGCCGTCTGGTCCACTATCATCCCGTACAGCCTCATCGGCGGTGCCGTTGTGGGTGGTCTGGGCAGTATGTTCTCCATCCGCAAGCACCTGAATGTATGATCGAAAGGAGCCGCACATGAAAAAAGCACTTCATGCAAAGCCCTTCCGGCTGCAGATGCCCGGCCATACGCCGCGCCATGCACGGCCGGAGCCTGCCCGCAGCAAGCTGCTGCGCGGCGTGAGTCTGTGCCTGGCGGCGGTATGCCTTGCGGCAAGCGTCAGCTTCCAGCCGGCCACGGCAGCCACCAGCATGGCCAGCCTGCAGAACAAGCTGAACAGCCTTTCCAAATCCATCGACCAGCACAAGAAGGAGCTTTCGGACGCAAAGAAGAAGGAAGTTGCTGCAAAAGCGCTGGAAAGTGAGCTGAAGGAGCGCGTGGGGGTCATTCAGGATCAGATCAGCGTGCTGAGCACCCAGATCGCTGCTGTGCAGAACAACATTGGCCAGACCGAGCAGAAGATCACCGCCAAGGAAGGCGAGATCACCCAGAAGCAGGCCGAGATCGACAGCCAGTGGGGCGATTTTAAAAAGCACATGGCTGCCATGCAGGAGCTGCGCGACGGCGGCAGCGTGGCCATGCTGAGCGCAGTCAACGACCTGTATGAGCTGCTGACCTTCAACGAGGTCATGCAGGATATCTCCATCAAAGATACCGAGATCATGGACAACATGAAGGCGGCCAAGTCCGAACTGGAAGCGGACAAGGTGGAGCTGGAGGCCCAGCGCAAGGAACTGCAGAGCCAGAAGGCGGAGCTGGATACCCAGAACTACCAGATGAAGGCCAAGCAGAGCGAGCTGAACAGCAGCATCTCTGCGGCACAGCTCTCTGCACAGGACGCCCAGAAGGCCCAGCAGACGGCACAGGCCGCTATTGAATCGGACGAGCTGAACTATGAGGCAGTCAAAAAAGAGATCCAGAAGATGATCGCGGCCGCTGCATCCAGTAAGCCGCAGCTGAGCTTTACCGGCTTTGCCTGCCCGCTGAAGAGCTATACCCGCGTTTCCAGCGAGTACGGCTGGCGTAAGAATCCGGTGTCCGGCGTCAACAGGCTGCATGCCGGCATCGATCTGGCGGCTCCGGGCGGTACGCCCATCTACGCAGCCGCCAGCGGCTATGTGCAGGTGGCAGGCTGGTCCAGCGGCGGCTATGGCAACTATGTCATCATCTATCACGGCAGCATGTCGGACGGCAATGCCTACAGCACCCTGTACGGCCACATGAGGTCGGTCGCCACCAGCGCAGGCAAGTATGTCAAGCAGGGCGAGCTGATCGGCTACGTTGGCTCTACCGGCAACTCTACCGGCAACCACCTGCATCTGGAGGTCTGGAAGGGCGGCAAAAAGGCCAATGCGGTCAATCCGCGCGGTTATATCCCGTTCCCGCACAACTGAGTGTGTTTATAAGGAGTCTGGTATTCTATGAACGAACAAAAACACAAGCGCTGGCTGCGTATCGGCTGCCTTGTTCTGGCAGGCGTGTTTGCACTCTCGCTGCTGAGCAGTGTGATCATGATGCTGCTGTATTAACAGGGAGGGGCAAGCATGAACCGTAAGATCTCTGTGGGCATGGCTGTCACCATTGTGATCCTTGCCATGACCGTGACCTTTTCCATTACCATGCTCATTGCCATGCGTCTGTTTGACAGCACGGTGAGCAGCGTGAAGGAAAAGGAGAGCATGTACAACAAAGTGGCCGAGGTGGACCGCTATGTGCGCAGCAACGACTACTACACCATTGATGAAACGGTGCTGTACGACCGCCTGACCGCAGGCTACCTGCTGGGCACCGGCGACAAGTACGCCCGTTACTACACCGCCAACGCCTACACCGAGCTGATGAACCAGCAGAGCGGCAAGGTGATGGGCATTGGCGTGGAGCTTGGCATGGACCAGACCGGCTATGCCAGAGTGACCAGGGTGTATGAGGACTCGCCTGCGCAGGAAGCCGGTATCGTGGTGGGCGATTACATCACTGCGATTGACGGCACCGATGTGAAGAGCCTTTCCGGGGTGGATGCCGTGCAGTCCCGCCTGCAGGGCGAAGCCGGCACCATCGTCAATGTGACATGGCTCGACAGCAAGGCTGCTTCCCGGACGACGGACCTGACCCACTCCGGTTACACCAGCACCACCGTGGACTACCAGATGCTGGACAGCGTGGGTTACATCAAGATCCGCCAGTTCGACGGCAGCACGCCCAGCGAGCTGGACTATGCCATCCGGTCTCTCACTACCAGCGGTGCCCAGAGCCTTGTGTTCGATCTGCGCGATAACGGCGGCGGCGTGTTGGATGATGCCATCAGCTGCATCGACCTGATCGCCCCGGAAGGCACTGTGGCCTATGCCGAGGATAAGAACGGAAACCGCACCATCATTGGCAGCAGCGACGATGAGAGCAAGGTGGAGCTGCCCATCGTCTGTCTGGTCAACGGCAACACCGCCAGCGCAGCAGAGCTGTTTGCTGCCAGTCTGCGCACCATGAACGGCGCACGTCTGGTGGGCACCACCACCATGGGCAAGGGAACCATCCAGAGCAGCCCGCAGCGCCTTTCGGATGGCAGCGCCGTGAGCATCACGGTGGCAAAGCTCATCTGCGGCGACGGCTCCTGCTTTGATGGCACCGGCCTGAGCGTGGATGTGGAGCGTGCCCTCAGCGCCGAAGAGACCACGAATTTCTACGATTATACCCCCGAGGATGACCCGCAGATCCAGCGTGCGGTCAGCGCAGCACAGCAGCTGAGCGGTACCACGACTCTGGGCGGTGTCAACGAAGCAGCTTCTTCGGCTGCTGCTTCCGAAGAAGCCGACAGCGCTGCCACTGAGCCGGAGAACGCTTCCTCTGAGGAAACGGCTTCCTCCACCGAAGCAGAAGCCGGCAGCGAAGCAGCATCCAGCGCAGGATAAAGGGTAAAACCGGCAGAAATGCTGCATGGGCTTCTTCTTGTAAAAAGGAACCCGGTTTATTGCGGTGCTGTTTGCCGTACCGACCCCTTCTCGTGAAAATGCAACCCAGCCAGACCCGCAGGTCTGGCTGGGTTGCCATATTATAATAATATTTCCGCTGAATATGCCCAAAGCGACGCAGAGGGCATTCAAATCGTACTATGAAAAAGGATGGAATCTATGCCCGAACTGACCGACCTCTCGGTGATCCGCGCCCTGTGTGAAAAATACGATTTTGCACTCTCCAAGGGTTTTGGACAGAACTTTATCATCAACCCGGGTCTGCCGCCCAAGATCGTGGATGCCAGCGGCGTGGATAAGCGCTATGGTGTCATTGAGATCGGCCCCGGCATCGGTGTGCTGACCCGGGAACTGGCAAAGCGCGCCGCCAAGGTGGTGTCCATTGAAGTGGACGAACGCCTGCCGCCGCTGCTGGCCGAAACGATGGCCGGAGTGGACAATTTTAAACTGGTATTACAGGATGTACTGAAAGTTGACCTGAAGGCTCTTATTGCGGAAGAGTTCCCCGGTATGCCGGTGGCTGTGTGCGCCAACCTGCCCTACTACATCACCAGTCCCATCGTCATGAAGCTGCTGGGCGACCGCCTGCCCATTGAAAGCCTGACCGTCATGGTACAGAAGGAAGCTGCCGACCGTCTGGCTGCTGCGCCCGGCACCCGTGCATCCAGCGCCATCAGCTGCGCGGTGAGCTACTATGCCACCTCCAAAATGATGTTCACCGCTGCGCCCGGCAGTTTTTACCCGGCCCCCAAGGTGACCAGCGCCGTGGTGCGCATGGAGATCCGTCCGCAGCCCGCTGTGCAGGTGGAGGACGAAGAAGGCTATTTTGCGCTGGTGCGTGCCGCCTTCGGACAGCGCCGCAAAACGGCTGCAAACGCCATTGCCAGCGGCCTGGGGATGTCCAAGGACGCGGTGACAGCCGCCATTGAAGCCGCCGGTTTTGATGCCCGCATCCGCCCGGAAGCCCTCACACTGGAGGATTTTGCAAAGATCCAGCAGGCCCTTGCCCGCTGAAGCAGCCCGCTGCTCAAAAAAGAATACAACAGACTTTGAACCCCACAGGAGCCGTCCGCGGTTCCTGTGGGGTTTTATGATAATAGAATCGAATGGTCCGATTTTATTATCGACGTATGGCGTTGAAAATTACGGGTATCAAAACGTGATACAACAGAAAAGAATGCTAAAAGCAGACGAAAGCATGAACTGATGGCAATGGCACCTCATTTGTTAAACGGTATAGTATACTGTTTGGGGAATGGGTTGTTTTTTTGCGCGCCAAGAAGATATTGACAAGCCGCGCGTTTTTTGGTATTCTATCAAAAGACCGCTTGGTCCATGCTGGTGTGGCGCAATGGCAGCGCAACTGATTTGTAATCAGTGGGTTGCAGGTTCAACTCCTGTCACCAGCTCCAAAAAATAACGCATAGACGATGAAAGTAATTCGTCTATGCGTTATTTTTTGTGAAAAAGTGATGCAAAACGACCTGAAACGGTGTGATAAACTACCAAATAAGCTACCACGAAACTCCGCTCAGTCTTCCTCGTTTTCACGTTCTTCAAAAAGGCTTTCAGCTTTTTTCATCTCATCGGTGAGGAATTTCTGACGGTGAGCAACGTAATATCTTGCAGTGGTGGAAAAATTTGTGTGTCCCATAATCTTTTTTGTTGCAGTAGGCGCCACATTTGCTTCAACGAGAAGGGTAGTTGCAGTGCGGCGCAAGGCGTGGGGAGTAATGCGGTCTCTAATCGGAGTGTCAGCTTGGTTTATTCCAAGATCAAGCATCAGCTTACGGAAAGAATGCTCAACATTGTTCTTGTCCTTTTTGTTTCCGCTTTCAGTGGGAAGAAGATATTTTTCTCCGATGCTCAACAGCATCCATTCTGCAAGAATATTCTTGATCGGGTTTAAGATAGGAATAAAGCGCCCCTTTCCAGCAGCAGTCTTTTCGCCACCGGTCAGATTGCCGTTTTCTAAATCAACATTATCTCTGGGCAAAGAAAGAAGCTCGTCAATTCTCATTCCGGTGTATAAAAGAACCATTGCGATCTGCGCCGTTAAGTGCATTCCGTTTCTAGGATCGTCTGCAATGGCTCGGATTTTAGCTGTCTCTTCCGGCGTAAGGATCCTTTCCTTTGGGCCGGGCGCTGGAGGCAGCTCTAACCCATCAGCATAGTTTTGGTTGATAATATCTTGCTTCATGGCATATATGCATAACTGCCGAAATAAACCTTTTTGCTTTTCGCATAGGCTTCGAGATTTTCCGTCTGCGGAAAGTTCATCAATAACTTTTTGATAATCTTCCGTTTTAAGAGTGCGCACTTCGACGTTCCAAAGTTTTTCAGCTTTGCTGTAAGCTCTTACATACCCGTCTTTTGTATCCTCACCGATGCTACTAAAGTGCGTAGCGCTCCATCTTCTGTAGATCTCTGCAAAAGTGGATTTTAAGCGCTCTGCCGGTGTCTTCTGAGCATTGTAAGTATCCAGGGCCTGAATGGCTTCCCCGGGAGATGCATAGTGTCCAAGAACTGTTTTTCCTCCATCCTCCGATGGAACAACGGCAACATACGGTCTGCTTCTATTTCCGTCAGCCTTTTTATATACACTGCCGCTGCCCTTTGGGCGGCGGCGCTTTTTTCTTTGCTGCGGGGCGGCTTCGGGCTGCTTCTTGCCGCAGTATGGGCAAAAAGATGCATCATCCGGTATTTCCCGACGGCAGCAGGCGCGAATGCACTTCAAAGCTCTTCACCTCGCTTTGCGGTATAGTCGGCCTCGCCGCTTTTCGCGGCCTCTTTTCCCGCCTGGTATGCCGACTGCAGCAGACTCACCGGAGGCTGGACTTCCCACGGGATCGGGTCTGTTCCTGTAGCCACGGCGAACCCGTAGTTGTCCAGTATTTGGCCGCAGACGGATACCTTGTTTTGCAAGGGAGTATGCAGATTCGCGCACACCTCAGCAAACACCGCCGGTGGATAACTGCCATGTCGGCCCAAAAGGATAAACAGCACCATCTCTTTTACAATTCGCGGCGCTGTGCGAAAGTATTCTGTAAGCGCCTCATCCAGCTCTTCGTCTGATTTGCGCTGTACGGGCTCTTTATAAAGTTCTGGGTGCAGCATTTCTTGCATGGCGGGGAGCGGAGAAGTCCCGCAAGCCTCGAACCAGTCCATTATCTTGTCAGCTGGTGGGCTGGACGCCCCGCACTCCCAGCTCTGGATCGTAGCCTTTCCCTTGTTGATCCGGCGGGCCATGTCGACTTGGCTCAAGCCTGCCGCGACTCTGGCCCGCGCCAATGCGACACCAAGCTTTTCCGCAGTAAAGTAGCTCATCAATTATAACCTCACAAATTTCCATGCCATAAAAACAAAAAGTGACATGGGAAAAACCCATGCCACTCGACAGAGCGGAAGTCCTTCAAGTTTTCCCATAAAATGGTAAAATCTAAAACAAGTTGGACAAATTGAACAAAAACAGAGGTGAAATAAAATGGATTTCGAGCAAAGAAACGGCAAAGAAAACGAAATGACCATCATTGACGGGATGCCTGCCACCATTTTGACCGGCACGGCCCGAACACCTGAACCTTGGGAGGACTAAAGATGGACAAGATGAAGCTGTTTTGCACCCACATCCGCGCCGCGCTGGCCTGCTATGAGGATATGCCGCCCGAGGGACAGGCCCGGGCTCGACTTTTTGTGACCCGCAAGGCCGGGGACATCCGGCAGCTCAAGGCCGCATCAGACGCACCCGGTGGGGAGCTTGCCGCTGAACTGTTGCAAAAAATGCAACAACCTTGCAACGGCGAATAACAACATGCATATTTTGCACGTTGCTCGCACAAAACGCGCATAGTTAGCAAAAAGTCAGCGTAAAATTCGACGACTCAGCGCAAATGCTAAATTTTTCGCGCATTTTTGCGCGATTAAATGTGCTTGACGAAATACAATCAACGGTTGTATAATGCGGTTGTGAAAAAGTTTACTGTTTCTTGCGATATATAACTTCAAGGCCGTAATCCGGATGATAAGACCAAGAGACCGTTACCTTGTCAAACTCTTCCAGTTGACGCCCATCGATGGCGCGAGTCTTCAACATTTCTTGATAAATCCAGTCCGGAAGGCCAAAAAATTTGTTGAACTTCTGGATTTCATTGAGTGCACTATCTTGAGACAGAGACCCGCCAGAGATGTTTGACGGATTTGTGTCGATCATGAGGTAAGACTCGTCATCGGCCAGCGTGACGGTCGTGTTTGTATAAAGATCGCTGAACAACTTGAAATTTGGTTCAACATTGTGGCTGTAGATGACCTCCCACAGGCAATCCTGAATCGAAGTATACTCTTTTTCTCCGTCAGATTTTTCCGCAACTCTTTCGGTGATCCAGATGATTGGCGTTCCATCATCAGCTGGAATCTGGACTTCGCCTTTAAGCGTAATGGCCTGATTCTCGAAAATTTCTCTGCAATATTCATACACGCCGTTTCTGACGGCGGCATACCATCGCTGCCCATCGTCAGAAACCACAGAAAAGCACTTAAAATCCCACTTGTTGCCTTTGTATGTGTCAAGGTATGTATAGTAGTAGTTGAAATCCGGGATTCCTGAGAACTCAATGTACGAGCCTTTTTTATATTGAGTCTCCGCCGCAAAGGCTGTCGTGGCAAAAGGGATGGACAACGCCGCAGCCAGCCCCAATGCAAGAAATATTCTTCTTTTCATGATTTATACCTCACATATACAAAAATAGGCAGCCAACCAGCCGCCGTAAAACTAAGTTATCAACGAACTTTGCCAAAGGAGGAAAATAAAGTGCAAGAAAATAGCACAAAATTGATGAAAGAAACCACAGAATGTGTTATACTTGAGAAAATCAAGCTTGCACTTTCCCTTGGTATCGACGTGGATAAACTTTTAGAGGAGGCCAAATATGCCGCGTGTTGAGTTTTTGCTCTGTCTGCTTCTCATTCCGGAAATAGTCATCGCAGCCATTCTGATCTGGGAGTTCTTCGACGCAAACGACTTTGCACTTTTTAAGAAAACGGTAAATGTGAGCGACGTCCCCGTCAACCTGGCCCATGAAAGTAACAAGATGTTTCAAGTCGAGACAATCCATACCGGCGTGACCCTTGCAGACATCTGCGAGCTTTGTCCTAGATCCTTTTTCCGGGTGAAGGACGGAAAGGGAGGGTATATCCGTATCGACACGGCAAAGGCAAAAGGCCAGAAACTGGAATACTACCGGACAGTGTACATCAAAAAGGTAAATGCCAAAAACTACGAGCTGGAAGCCGTAGACCCCTCGCTCCTTTGAGAGAGAAGAAGGGTTAAGAGAGCGGAGATGACCGCAATGGCAGCGCTTTGAAAGAACTGTCTGCGGCTGATTCTCTGCTTTCTTTGTTGTTCAAGGAAGTAGGTTCGCCCCTTAGCGGTCAGAATCATGCACGGCACCACGACAGCACCGTTGTCTTTCTGTTGGACTTTGCGCTGTATCTCGACAAGACCATCCGAAACCATCAGATCTGCAAGCACCGGGGCATCCGCTTTGAACTTTTCCGCAAAAACGGGAGTCGGAGTGTCCGGCGCTGTCGGGCACTTCTCGTAAATATTAAGAAGAAAATCGAGCGCTTCTTCTTCCCGCTTCAGGTCAACCATTTTTCTTCAGTTTCTCAGCTATCGCTGCATCCAGCATACTATTAAATAGCGTGCGCGTAGGTTCATCCAGCTGCATAAGCTTTTCTGCAAAAGACTTTGCCTGTTCATCCAGCCCATCACCCTCCGGGGTGCTGGGCTTTTCTTTTTGCTCGCTTTTGCCTTGCTCGCTTTCGCCGGTCAGCTCTTTAGAATCAACTCCAAAGTAGGTTGCGATTTTTTCAACGGTTGCTTTTCGCGGGGCGCTTCCATTTGCCCATCTTGTTACAGAAGAGCGCTGAAGCCCCATATCCTCTGCTACGGCAGATGGCGACTTGCCAATGCTATTGCAAAGGCGAACGAAGTTCAAATAGAACAAAACACCACCCCCGTTTTTGTGCAAGTCTACAAATAAGCAACAAACGCAACAAAATCTATTGACTGTTGCGTTTGTTTACGCTATAATACAGACACTGATTGTGAACAAACGCAACACGAAAAACGCCCGAGCAGAAATCGGGGCGTCCGAATGCTATTGGTAACCTTGCAATTACATAATAGCACGTTTTGTGAACATTTGCAACAGTATTTTGACACGGCGACAAGAAAAAATCTGCCTGTGGTCGCTTCACAGACAGACTTTTCACCGATTTGTCACCAGAACGCACCTGCACCCAGGCGGTAATGCAAACTTGCTCGTCTGCACATCTTTTTCGGGCATTTGCGCCGCAAAAGTAACGCCGGGGCTGCAAAAGCGACTTACAGTTCTATTGGTACGTCGCTCACTTTAGCGGGTCGGTTCCGCTGAATTTTTCAGCCTTAGGCATTGCGCACTTGCTCGTGTCTGGAACAGGCTGGTTCAAAAAGTCCTTCAATTTGCATCGAACTTCCTTTCTTGCCAGTATCTAAGGCTTGAACAGTATAACAAATCGGTGCGCCGTTGTCAATTTATTAACACATAACAGGGAGGTGGAAGAGTGCCTGAACCGTGGACTGGCCGATTGATTGGCCGAATGCACAACAACAAAGTCACGCTGGAACAGCTTGCCGCTCATCTGGGCTGGACAAAGAGCTATTGCTCGATGATCCTGAATGGCCAGCGCAAGCCGCGCGGCATCCGTGAGAAAATGGAAACCGCCGTGAGTGACATTATTAAAATCAGGGAGGAAAAAAATTAAGCATGGCAAACATTCAAATTTTCACAAGCCCCGAGTTTGGGGACATCCGCACGGTAGACCAGAACGGCGAGCCGTGGTTCGTGGGCAAGGACGTGGCGGCGGCGCTGGGTTACAGCAATCATCGCAAGGCTTTGATTGACCACGTTGACGAGCAGGACAAGGGGGTAACGAAATGTGACACCCTTGGAGGAAGTCAGGAAGTGACCGTTATCAACGAGTCCGGCCTGTACAGCCTGATTTTTGGCAGCAAGCTGGAAAGTGCGGTGCGGTTTAAGCGCTGGGTGACAAGCGAGGTGCTGCCCGCCCTGCGCAAGACGGGCAGCTACATGATGCCCAAGCTCAGCAAGGAGATGCAGGCGCTGTTTATGCTGGACAACCGCACCCAGCGGCAAGAAGAGCGGCTCACGGCGCTAGAGAACACCATGACGGTGGATTACAACCAGCAGCGTGTGCTGCGCAAGGCCATCAGCCGGGCCGTCATCGCGGCGCTTGGCGGCGAGGACACCCCGGCCTACATCGACAACCACGTGCGCAGCAAGGTGTACAGCGAGTGCAACCACGATGTGCAGGACTGGTTCCGGGTAAACAGCGTGGGCAACATCCCCCGCAAGCGCTTTGACGAGGCGGTGGAGTATATCCAGCGCTGGAAGCCCAGCACCAACACCGTGATGTTGATCCAGCAGACCAACGGCCAGACCAGTTTGTTTGCCGCAGCCGCTGCCCAGAGGAACACCACTACCTCCGGGAAGTTTGTTAAGGAGGTATAAGCATGAGCGAAAAGATCATCGCCTACAAGGCCATGGACAAAAATATGCAGTGCCGTGGCAAGCAGTACGAGGTCGGCGAGACCTACCATGAGGACAAGGCCGACTGTTGCAATGCCGGAATGCATGCTTGCGAGAACCCGTTTGATGTGCTGCGCTACTACCCGTTGAGGGATAGCCCGCGCTTTTTTGAGGTCGAGTGCGGCGGGAGCGTGGATAAAAGCGAAGAGGACAGCAAACTGGCTTGCACTGAGCTGACGGTGAAAAGTGAGGTGAATTTTGCAGGGTTGGTAAAAGCTACGGTGAATGCCGTTTTTAATCGGGTGAAGGGTAAAGAACCTTTTTCCATCGGCCGTTACAGCACGGCGGGTTCCAGCGGCGATTACAGCACGGCGGGTTCCAGCGGCTATTCCAGCACGGCAGGTTCCAGCGGCGATTACAGCACGGCGGGTTCCAGCGGCGATTACAGCACGGCAGGTTCCAGCGGCGATTACAGCACGGCGGCAGCCACTGGGGCTTATTGCGGTGCAAAAGCAGATGGAAAAGACAATGTCGCAGTCGCAAACGGCGCACACAGTAAGGCACGGGGCGTTCTTGGCTGCTATCTGGTGCTGACTGAGTACGACAATGACGGCAATATGCTGTGGGCAAAGATGGCAAAAGTAGACGGCACCCACATCAAAGAAAATGTCTGGTACACGCTCAAAAACGGAGAGTTTGCGGAAGCAGAGCCGTAAAAAGCACTGCAAAACCAAATTGAAAGAAAGGAGCAGGCCATGCAGAAGCCGAGTCTTACGATAGGCGAATGCGTCCAGATCCTTCGGGACAACAACATCTCAAAGACTGAAAAGGTCTTGGGAGCGCAGATCCAGGCGGGGCTGTTTACCAGCTGGGCGATTCCTTCCGTAGGAACAAAAGAGCCCTGCCCGGACATCTCCCGCGCCGGTTTTATGGCGTGGGTGAAGGACTTTTACAAACTCGAAAAGGTTTATACAAAGGAGGAACCAAGAGAATGAGACTCAAATCGTTCGCCGTCGTCGGCACGGTAGGTCTGCTGGCTATTATCGGCGCGGTGCAGGCGGTGCGTTGGGCCTGCTCCTGGCTGGCCGTTGCACTGGTTTGCTGGGGCGGCTGGGACATCGCCGAGGCTGCATATGCCGCGCCTTGGATTATTGTTGCATCTACTTCCGGGCTGGCGATGTCGTTTTATGGGATGTATGAGGACAACAAACGGTATAAGCGCAGCGGTTACAGCAAAATCGTCCGCAACCATGCCCGGAACCCGGAGTATCCGCAGGATGAGGAGAAGGGCGCATGAAGCTGGAAGAGTTGATTCGGCAGCAGGCCGAAGAGCACCTTAAAACAGCCACACGGCTTGCAACGGAGTCCGCGCTCACGGGAGACATCTGGCTGCGGGTCATCTGCCGGGAAAAATCAGAGGTCTATAGCGCGGCGGCAGATGGGCTGCTCACAGCCCTCCACGATGCGGAGGACGTCGCACATGGCTGATTACATCCACTATGTCACATGGTACACAGTGTACAGCGCCAAAACCGGTGAGGTAGTGGCAGCGGGAACGTCCGCCATGTGCGCTGCGAAGCTTGGATACAAGACCGCCAACAGCTTTGTGTCTTCCGTTGGACACCGACGCCATGAAAAAAAGCACCCGCACAAGTACATTTTTGAGCAGGAGCGCATTGATCGTGCGGAGGTCGACTGTCTCCCTCCGCTTCGCCGTTACTGCAAAAAGACGAAAAGGGAACAGGAATATGAACGGTAGATATATGCGAGCCGCAGAGATTCGCTGGAATAATCGACAGCCGGAACGGCTGCGGCACATCCATCGGGATGAAACTCAAAAACAGCAGGCTTCATTCTGCTGCCATGCTTACCATAAAGGGGATCCTGGCAGATGCGATAAACTGGTTTTTGCCGGTTTTGACCCCGTGTTATCAAGTGTGCAGGCTCAGCATTGGGCGGACGAAAACTGGCCGCTTTATGACCATGTCGACGTCTTGGATTCTTCGGGCCGCAAGATTTACGGGAGGTAATACACATGAGTCAGACGTTAGCCCGCAGAGCGCGAATCAAAGACCTGTCCAACAAGGCCGAGGGCATTTTTCAGTACGTCGGGAACGACAATGTGCTGTTCCGACTCATCAGCACCGGCAACAAGCTCACCAGCGACGTCAACTATGCTGTGGCTCTGTTCACCGGCTTCGCCCGCAGCCATCAGCTGGGCAGTCAGGAGACCCGCCGCACAATCGACTCGATTTATCGCCGGGTCGGTGAGCTCATGTGCCTCATTGACATCGTCCACGCCGCCGCCGGCGAAGAAATCATGCCTGAGCCGTATGAATCCATAGATTTTTGTTACATGACCGAGTACCGCACCATGCTACGGGAAGCTGTCATTCGTGGGATGCCGGACAACTACAAAGGCCCAGCGCAGAACCCCTACACTGTCAGCCTTGTGCAGCCGGGCGTTGGCTACGGCGATGGTTACACACCGGACGAGTACGATGACGATTTCTTTGCCCGTTTCACTCGCCAGGAAGAACCCAGGGACCGGAAGCTTGTTTTCCGTTGCACCAAATCCGAGCTTGACGCCATCAAGCGTTATGCAAATATCATCGATATTAAATTTACCGAGGAGGAAATTCACCATGCCTGAAAAAATGAACCAGTCTCCTGCTGAAATGCTCAACCAGAATGCGGCTGTCGCCCAGAACGCCGAGGTGCCTGCACCTGTTGCGCCCACTGCACCCACTCAGCCTCCGCAACGTCAGAGCTACGCCGAGAAGGTTCAGGGCCTGACCATTGACGAGCGCAACTGGATGCTTGCAAAGTCCAAAGCCGCCGCGATGGCACAGCTGCCCGAAGGTTTTCTGCCTCAGACCTACACTGGCAATCCCGGCGCGTGTGCCATCGCCTGCGAGATGGCCCTGCGCATGGGTGTCTCGCACCTTTTCGTCATGCAGAACCTTTACGTCGTCCATGGTATGCCCACATGGAGCGGCAAGAGTTGCAAGGCCCTCATCGACAACAGCGGCCAGTTTGCAGGCCGCACCCGCTACCGCATGGAGGGCGAAGAAGGCACCGACAACTGGGGCTGCCGCCTGATCGGCGTGGACAAGCTCACCGGCGAAAAGGTCGAAGGTCCGAAAGTCACGGTCAAGATGGCAAAGGATGCCGGGTGGTGGAACAAGAATGGCAGCTACTGGCCCAAAATGACCGAAATGATGCTCAAGTACCGCGCCGCCGCTTACTTTGCCCGCGCCGAGTGTCCGGAGGTCCTGATGGGCGCCAACATCGACTACGAGGTAGGCGCTGGCGACGCCGAGGAAGAGGGTGCGGCCCATGCTTAATGTTGTTGCGCTGATGGGCCGTCTGGTCTACGAGCCGGAATTGAAGACCACCCCGAGCGGCATCAATGTGTGCAGTTTCCGCATTGCCTGTGACCGCAGCTTTGCCCGGCAGGGCGAAGAGCGCAAGTCCGATTTTATCGACGTCACCGCGTGGCGGCAGACCGCCGAGTTCGTCTGTAAGTATTTCCAGAAGGGCAGCATGATCGCCATCGAAGGCAGCTTGCAGACCCGTCAGTACCAGGACAAGAATGGTAACAACCGCACAGCCACCGAGGTTCTTGCGTTGCAGGTGAGCTTTTGCGGCGGAAAGGCCGCAGAGAAGCCCACTGTGCGCGATTTCGACCAGCAGACGGAAAATCATGTGCGCGAAGCAAACACCGCTCACAGCGCCCCGCAGAAGCCTCAGAGCGTACCGGAGTATTCGCAGGGCAGCGCAGACGACTTCTCGGTCATCGACGACAGCGAAGACCTCCCGTTCTAAGCCGAGAGCTGTGCTATCTGGCTATACGGGCGCGCAAAGGAGGTGATTGAGTGGCACAGGACGATAAAAAGTCATTTGTGGCGTATCTGAGCTGGTTCGACGCGCTGGAAGAATACTCCGACGCAGAGGTTGGGCAGTTGATGCGAGCTCTTGCACGGTACGCCAAAACCGGAGAAGAGCCCGAATTTTCAGACCGCGGGATGCGGGGCAACTGGAAATTTATGTGCAGCGACGTAAAACGGGCGTCTGAAAAATGGGATGAAACCCGCAAGAAACGCAGCAACGCCGGAAAACGCGGTATGGCAAAGCGCTGGGGAAAGCCTGAAGACATAACAAAAATAACAAACGATAACAATGTTAATGACGACATAACAAAAATAACTGTAGATGTAGATGTAAATGGAGATGTAGATGTAGATGGGGATGTAGATGTTGTAAAGCGCGATAACACCGCCGCCGTTGATATGGAGTTATCAAAAATCGTCCAGCATTACCAACGTGCTATCGGCGACTTCCCGCGTTCGGCACTGGAAAAACTGCAAAAATGGCGGCAGGAGTACAGCACGGAGATGATTTTGCTAGCGATCGACAAGGCCGCAGAAGCTGGGAAACGCTCGTGGAACTACATCAACGGCATCCTGTCTGGCTGGCAGCGGGATGGGATACGCACCCCGGGGGACGTGGCAGCGAATGAGCAGCACCGACAAGAACAGCCTCGCGGGAAACAAGCCACAGAAAGCACCGCAGAAGCATACGCAAATATTTTCAAGGGGGTGAAACCGTGACAGTGGAGATGATGACAAAGCTCCTTGCGGACGCTGAAGCCTATTTTGGACGGCCTCAGACCGCAGAGAACCGCGCAAGTATCGCGGAGATCTGGGCGAACTCATCGCTCAAGGATGTGCCGGATAAGATGGCCTATAAGACATTCCACGAGGTGATTTCGGAGTGCAGCTGGCAGAGCCAGCTTCTCCCGGCGTGGAAAAAGGCCATCGAAAAGGCCCAGGGTGAGCAGATGCTGGCGAAGCACTGCCTTGCTGCCCGCACCCGGATGCTCAAGTCCAGAAAAGAAAGAAAGCTTCTTGGGTAGGCAAACCAGAACGGAGGACGAAATGCCTAGATACAAAGTCATCGTAGAGTGCAGCGGCCCGCACGGGAACGCGGCGCTTACATACCGCATCAACGCCGCGAGTCAGTTTGCGGCAGAGTTCAGGGCCTGCCAGCTGGCGGGCGACCATTACCCCGAGTATCGGGACATCAAACCGGTGAGAACGGAGGTGCTGAAAAATGGATGAAGTGAGGTTGATTAACGCAACCCCTCTTGAAAAAGAAATGCAAGAATACGCCCTGTATATTGGACGCGAAACCACAAACGAGTGCGAAAGCACCGCTGAATGTTGCGCAGATATGGTGAGCGAGGCGCCCACCATTGACCCGGAGAGCTTGCGACCGACGGCAAAGTGGATTATTGTGCGGCGCATGGCAGATGGTGCGGAGTGCAAGTGCGGGAACTGCGGACGCAAAGAGGTTTTTACAACATTCGACCGGCACGCGGAACATGCCTATTGCTGCCGCTGCGGGCGCAAAATGGAGGGCTTTTATAATGACTGAATACATCCGGCGCGAGGCTGTGTTAAAGAGCCTGGAATATACCACGATAGGGGAGGTAGGAGCAGAGAACATTATCTCGCTTACCCTCCGTACGGCACGAGAAAAGGTTGAAAAACTTCCTGTTTTGCGGGGAAAAGACATCTTTCCCGCATGGCGCGACCCTGAAAAGGACCCTCCGGAAGTCGAAACCGAAGTGCTGATTTTGTACCGCAACGATATTGACGGATACAGTATTACGACAGCGCACTATGAAGATGGGAGCGTTTTTTTACAAGATAGCGCATGGTATTGGGAAGACCTTCCCGATTGGGGAACATACGACGAGGAGCGAGACGACTACAAAATCCCAAAAGGCTGGTGGGAATACCGCCACTTCAACCCGTACGACGTTTACAACAACCAGATAGACCGCCCCGTGGTGGGCTGGATGCCGATGCCGCCGAAGGTGCTGAAAAATGACGATGACACCGTGTAAAGACTGCCCCACTCGTCACCCGGTGTGCCACGACACATGCCCCAAGTACGCCGAGTTTAAGCGCCAGCGCGGCGCAGAAGCCGCTTACACCAGAGAGATGCTGGACACAGGCAAGGTCTACCACTACGACCACGAGGACCGCCACCGGGAACGTGGCCGCAAGAAGTACATGGGAGCGAACGGAGGAGCGGACAGATGAAACCAAAAACCAAATCTGAGCTGATGGCCGAGTGGGCCAGCCAGCCCGACCAGCTCAAAAGGGAGCGGGAGGTCAAGGCCGTCCGCAAGGCGATGGACGATGCCCGCGCCGTGATGCAGGACGGGCTGACCCGGTACGTCAAGAAAAAGACCAAAGCCCGCAGCATGGCAAAGGCTGAAGCTGACCCATTTGCTGAGCTGGAAGGCTGGGAAAGCATGGAGCAGATCCAGGATGCCTACGGCTATGGCGACATCACCGCAGACAGGCGGGACAAGCTCACCGACCTTTTGGAAGCCCGGGAAGCTGCCAGGAACAGCCGCAAGGGCGCGGACAAGTACCACGACCTTGTGACGGAGATGCTGGAAACGGCCATCCGCCGGGTGGGCAATGAGTACGCAGATATGCTGTTTGAGTATGACCAGCAACGCAGGGAAGCTGAAAAGCAGTGCGAGCAGCTGGCAATGGAAGGGATGATGAAAAAATGAAGGCTGTTCTGATAAGCATCAAACCTAACTGGTGCAAGCTGATTTTGAGCGGAAAGAAAACCCTTGAGGTACGAAGAACCCGCCCAAAACTTGACACACCGTTCAAGGTATACATCTACTGCACCCGTTCATATGACTGGAGCATGAAATTGCCCAAAATCGGGATGGAGAAGATGAACGGCAAGGTGATTGGCGAGTTTGTCTGTGATTCCATTGAAGAGGTCGATATTCCATATCCGGCATATCAGGACAGACTGGATGAATGTTTTACAAAAGATTCATGTGTGCCATATTTCCAACTGCACCGTTACGCATCCAAAAACAGACTTCATGACAATCTGTTTTTCTGGCACATTTCAGAACTTAAATTTTACGATAAGCCTGTGAAGCTTAAAGATTTTTGGGCGATACAACCCTGTACGCATCGCGGAGACTGTTGCACCTGCCGCAGATGGGACGCAAAAAAGCTGATTTGCCGTGGAGAAGCGTTCGGGATCGAACGTCCGCCGCAAAGCTGGTACTATGTGGAGGACGGCAGATGAAGCTGACCCTCTACGGCGACCCGCGCACCAAGAAAAACTCTGCCCGCATCCTCAAAAGCCGCTCGGGCGGGCGCTTTGTGGCCCCTAGCAAGGCTTACGTGGATTATGAGACCGACTGCCTGCGGCAAATCAAAAGGCCGCGCAGCCCTATCTCTGCCCGCGTTAACGTGAGGTGCGTGTACTACATGAAGACAGCCCGCCGGGTCGATCTGGCAAACCTCATCGAGGCGACCACAGACATCCTGGTAAAAGCCCGGGTGCTGGCAGACGATAACAGTCGCATCGTCGCCGCCCACGATGGTAGCCGGGTGGAGCTTGACCGGGAGAAACCACGGGTGGAAATTGAGATTGAAGAAATGGAGAGATAAAATGCTTAATACGCTGTTTGAAGTTGCAAGCACGCTGCTCATGGCAACACTTGCAGGGCTTTTCATCTGGTTTATTCTTAGTGATGGTGACCCGATTGAATATTTCAAGCGGTGGCTCAACCGCAAGAAACCTTGCCTTTGCGACCGGTGCGTATTTTTAAAGCAAAAATTTGGGGCGTCAGAATCCGGATATCACTATATCTGTCAGGGCAGCGACAAAGACGAAGGATACATAAATCCGCCTGAATATTGCTGCGATTTCAAAGAAAGGAGCACGCATGATCCACACATGGATACCTGACTCCGACACACCAAAGCCTGACATTGGCGCGGACTACCAGACCGTCAAGGCGTGGTTTCAGCAGTGCCGCGACCTTGCGGCAGATATCGAAGTCCAGAAGCAAAAAATACAGCGCATCCGGGACGTGGCCGAAAAATGCACCCAGAACCTGAGCGGGATGCCTGCGGGTGGTGGCAATGGGGACAAGGTGGGCTTCGCTGTAGAGCAGCTGGACACCGAACGCCGACAGCTTCAGAGGATGGAGACGGATCTGTGCAATTTGCGTGTCGAGGCCACCCGGCGGGCATACTGCCTGATAGCCGAGCCGGAATGCGCCGAAGCGATTTGCGAGCACTATGTCATAGGCAAGTCTCACAAAGAAATCGCAAAAGAAGTCGGCGTGTGCGGGGCAGATGTGGTCTACCGGCGAATCAAACGCGGATGCATGGCCCTGGCCGAGATATGGGACGAGTTTTCTGACGTGCAAAGTGTACAACATGCACAAGAAAACACAGCGTGATTTTGGAAGGGGTCAGCTCTTTTCAAGTCTGTAAGCTTAGATGTAAAATTCTAATAAGCGGTTCAGCGCTAAGCGGTAGCCGCTTGCCACGCAGCCCCCCAAAACGGTTCCTTCCTTGTGACAGGTTTTCATGCTTTCCTGTTCTCCTTCACCGTTTTGCGGGCTGCTTCTATGCGAGGTTTGGGAAGCCACATAACAGGGCTAGCAGTTTTGTGGAACGGTTCGACTCCGTAACCTCGCACCGTATGACGCATGGACTCATCCCCCACAAAGCTGCACGCTTAACCTCCCGTGCCACGAGAGAAAGCTTTGAATCCCTGAGGGTGTGGGTAGACTTCCCGATGGGATGTGCGTCAAACAACAGCCCTGGCGGAGAACCAGGGCTGTTTTATATGGCCGCCTGAGCGCAGTACGGAGCGCGTGTCAGCTGAGATATTGCTGGCTGGTTCGAGTCCAAGGGCGGTGTTTTATACTCCGGTAGCTCAAGTGGTAGAGCGGCGGTCTCCAAAACCGCATGTTGCAGGTTCGAGTCCTGCCGGGAGTGCTTGCATGATCTGACCAGAGCGGGGAGTGCAATAGCGGGGCATCCGGCCGCGAAAGTTCCGGGCGCAGAGGCTTTGCACCCGACAAGCAAGGCCTCTTATTTTGATATTCTGACCGTTCGGATTTTCCGGGCGGTTTTTCTTTTGCATGAGTTTAGAGAGGTGGTGGCGGTGGGCGCACGGCGGCTGACAGATAAGCAAAAAAAGAAGATCGTTGCGGACTATGTGCAGCTCCAGAGCTACCGTGCAACCGCAAAGCTGAATGATGTTTCAGACGCGACCGTTAAGAAAGTCGTAAAGGAAGACCCGGAGAGTGCGCGCTTGTGCGCACAAAAAAAGCGGGAAAACTCGAAGGACATGCTTTCTTACATGGAGAGCAAGCAAGGAGAAGCACAAGAGCTTCTCGGGCTGTACCTGAAAGCGATGGCTGACCCAGACAAGATCGCGGAAGCAACACTGCCACAGCTGTCCACGGCGTTCGGCACCATCGTGGACAAGTTTGCTATGCTGGGAGACCAGAGCGGCATAGAAGTCCCGGACGATGGCCTGCTTGAGGCCCTGAACGCTGCCGCAGACATCAGCCCGCCGGATGACGTGGAGATACTGCCAGAGGAAGAGGACGACAATGCGGAAAAGTAACGGTTTTCGCTGGAAAGCCCTCAGCCAGCGGCAAAAGCAGGTCCTGAGCTGGTGGACGCCGCAGAGCGCATACAGCGGCTACAACGGCATCATTGCAGATGGCGCTATTCGCTCGGGCAAGACCTTTGCCATGAGCTTTTCGTTCGTACAGTGGGCCATGACCTGCTACAGCGGGCAGCAGTTTGCCATGTGCGGCAAAACTATTGCCAGCTTCCGGCGCAACGTGCTTGGTACGCTCAAGCAGCAGCTTGCGGCCCGTGGCTACAACGTCAAGGAGCATCGGGCAGAAAACTGCATGACCGTCAGCAAGGGCGGCAGAATCAACGAGTTTTACTTTTTCGGCGGCAAGGACGAGAGCAGCCAAGACCTGATCCAGGGCATCACGCTGGCCGGGGCATTCTTTGACGAGGTGGCCCTGATGCCGCAGAGCTTTGTCAACCAGGCCACGGCCCGTTGCTCTGTCACCGGGTCGAAGTTCTGGTTCAACTGCAACCCGGGCAGCCCACAGCACTGGTTCTATCTGGAGTGGGTGCGGAAATGCCGCTCCCGCAAGATGATGTATCTCCACTTTACGATGGACGACAATCTGTCACTTTCCGAGGACATCAAGGCCAGATACCGCAGCCAGTACAGCGGCGTTTTCTATCAGCGCTACATTCTGGGCCTGTGGACGGTGGCCGAGGGCCTTGTATATGACATGTTCGACCGCAAGAAGCACGTCGTTGATGAGCTGCCGGCGCTGTCTCCAAAGAGCGCCTATGTGGCGTGCGACTTTGGCACCCAGAACGCAACGGTTTTTTTGCTGTTCCAGAAGCAGGCAGATGCAGACTGCTGGATCGTCACCCGGGAGTACTACTACAGTGGCCGCGAACAGAAGCGGCAAAAGACCGTGGGAGAGTATGTTGCAGACCTCAAGGCGTGGCTGAATGGCCTCAAGCCAGAGAGGATCATCGTTGACCCCTCTGCCCTGCCCCTGATTACGGAACTGCGCAAGAACGGCTTTACCCAGACCCCCGCAAATAACGACGTCCTGAGCGGCATTCTGGACGTGCAGACCATGCTGCAGACCGGACGGCTGAAGATCTACAAAGACTGCAAGCACACGCTGGAAGAGTTCGGCGTGTACGCTTGGGACCCGGACAAAGACGACACCGTGCTGAAGGTAAATGACCACTGCATGGACGCTATCCGCTATTTCGTGCGCACAAAGCGCCTTGTGAAACTGAGGGATTGATTTTGAGCACTGTATACACATTCCAGACCTTCCAGCAGGCGCAAGCCGCCGGGGAACAGCCTGATTTCATCCGGCGGTTCGTGCAGCAGCACTGCAGTTCCGGACCTTACAGAATGGCGCTGGACGCTGATCTGTACGACGCCCAGAAAAACCCGGGGGCTGAACGCTTCGCGCAGGCTTACGCTTTGATGCTGAAACGCCTGTCCAAAAACACAAAGCAGGATGTCCTGCACCCCGATATGGTCAAGAGTAATCTTTTCCGGCGGCTCAACAAGCAGCGGGCGACCTACTCCCTCGGCAACGGCGTGGTCTTTGCGGACGATGGCGTGGACAAGGGCAAGCTTGGGCAGAACTTTGACGAGCAGATCCAGAAAGCCGGATATTTCGCCCTGATCCACGGTGAGAGCTTCGGATTCTGGAACAACGACCATCTGGTGATTTTCAAGCTGACCGAGTTCGCGCCCCTGTACGATGAAAAAACAGGCCTTTTGCAGGCGGGTGTGCGCTTTTGGCGGTTGAACCCGGACACGGATATGCACTATATCCTGTACGAGCTGGACGGCTTTACCGAGTATACGGAAAGCAAAATCGGCAATGTGATGCAGGAGACAACGCCGAAGCAGGCATACAAGAGCGTGACCGTCACCACACCCGGCGGCGGGCTGGAAAGCGTGGAGGGCGAAAACTACAGCGCTCTTCCCATTGTGCCGCTGTGGGGCTCCGACCTGCACCAGAGCACCCTTGTGGGCCTGAAAGCCTACATCGACAACACCGATCTGGTGATGTCTGGCTTCTGCAACGACCTACAGGACTTTTCGCAGATCTACTGGCTGTGCGAAAACTTCAACGGCATGACCGATGACGAGCTGCAAGAGTTCCTTGTCAAGCTAAATCTGTACCACATTGCAGGCGCAGACACCAGCGAGGGCGGCAAGATCGCCCCCTACACCACCGAGATTCCTGTGACGGCCCGGCAGGCTCTTTTGGAGCTGCTCCACACCCGGGTCTATGAGGACTTCGGCGGTTTGGACGTGCATTGCGTGAGCGCGGACAGCACCAACGACCATCTGGATGCAGCCTATGAACCGCTGAACCAGAACGCGGACGACTTCGAGGCGCAGGTCAAGCCGTTCATCCGGCAGATCTGCGCACTGGCTGGCTTTGAAAACGCTATGCTGACATTCAACCGCAGCAAGATCACAAACACGGCCGAACAGGTCGCAACGGTGATCTCCGAGGCACCGATCATCGGGCAGGACATGGCCATTGACCTGCTGCCCAACCTGACCCCGGAACAAAAGGAGCAGGCCAAGGCCGCGCTGATGGCGGAGAGCGAAGAGCGGGAGACCGTGGACAATGACGAGGATGACAACGGTGATGAAACATGATTTCTGACCGTGACCGCATTTCCACCCGCCAGCTGAACCGCCTGCGCCGCCGTATCCTGAGAGTGTACGGCACTGCCCGCCGGGAGATGCAAAAGCAGCTCACCGATTTTCTGAAAAAGTACCGAGCTTTGGACGAGCGCAAGCGGGCGCAGCTGGATGCAGGCGAGATCACCGAAGAGGATTACCGCATCTGGCTGCAGAATCAGGTCTTTCAATCTGATTTGATGCAGGCAAAGCTGGACGGCATCACGCAGACCTGCACCACAGCCCAAGAGACGGCCTACAAGCTAGCCCGGGATGAGCAATACAACATCTTTTCCTTTGGCGCAAACTGGACTTTCTACGAGCTGGAACAGGCCGCAGGCGTGACGTTCGGGCTGACCCTGTACAACACCGAAGCGGTCAAACTCCTGCTGAAAGAGAATCCCCGCATGGTGCCCAACAAGCGCATCAAGAGCGAGAGCAACCGCACCTATGACGCCCGGGTGTTCAACCGCTACGTCATGCAGGGCATCATTCAGGGCAAGAGCGTCCACGACATCGCCGTGCAGGCCGTCAACGGCATGGCTGACACAGAGATCCACTGGGCCATGAACAACGCCATCACAGCCATTACCAGTGCCCAGAACGCCGGTGCTTTGCAGCAGATGCGCAACGCCCAGGATTTGGGCATTGAGGTCAAAAAGCGGTGGAACTCCACCCACGACTACCGCACCCGTGAGATGCACCGCCTGCTTGACCAGCAGACAGCAGAGCTTGACGAGCCTTTCAAGGTCATGGGTTACGAGATTCAGCGCCCCGGCGACCCAAACGCAGCGCCGGAGATGGTCTACCACTGCCGTTGCGTACTGTCCTCTGTACTGGGCAAGTATCCCCGGCAGAACGCCATGCAGCGAGACAATGTGACCAAAGAGACCACACCCGTCATGGATTACACCGAGTGGTATAAATCCAAGGGCGGAAAAGAGAAAGAACAGATGTGGTGGGCAGAAGAGCGAAAGAGAAAGAAGGAAAAGCAATGAGTACAGCCAATTTTTCAAAACGCGAAGAATATGACCCTCTGAAGCAGGCTAGGGATTCCATCACAGCTGCCATGAATGCTTCAAAAGCTTCAAAAATACTCGGCATTCCGCTGCCAAAACCACTTGCGTGGCGCCATGTTGATGCTAGCGATGCGCTTCAACCCGGCTGGTATGAGTGTCCTATATGTGGGTACAGGACACCTTGGCTGTTGGAAGCCTGCACCCTTTGCGATACACTGCTAGAATCAGAATAAAAGTAAAGCTTGGATGGATGAACCGTGATAAATGAAATTTGAATACAACATCAAATTCACCGACAACACCCCGCAGCTGCATGAAGCGTTGGACTCATGGGCGGAGCGGGTGCTGACCCGCTGGGGAATGACGGTGCAGGACTACGCCCAACTGCTTGTGCCTACCGGCGCAGAGAACAGCACCCATATTGAGGGCTATGTGGGCGGCGCGCTCAAGCAGAGCCTGACCTATGCCCTCGACCTTGCAAAAAAGACCGTGACCATCGGCAGCAATTTGTTTTACAGCGTCTATGTGGAGCTGGGCACGGGCGTTCACGCCACAAACGGCAACGGGCGCAAAACGCCGTGGGTCTGGAAGGACTTCAACGGCAAGTGGCACTTTACCCGGGGTATGAGAGCAGCCAACGAGGGTAAAGGATTCCTCCGCCCGGCGGTGGAAGATCACATTGATGAACTGCGGCAGATCGCGGTGGAAGAAGGAAACAAGGAGGTATAAGCATGAGCAAAATTGAAGAACTGGCAGAAGAGCGAGAAAAGCTGCGTATTGAACAGCTCAAGCATCAAAAAGGCATTGAGGAATGCGAGCGGCGGCAGCTTGAGATTTCCAATCAAATTCGAGAGCTGAAGGTCGAAAACGATAGGGATGCAAATAAACGGCTTTGCTTTGAAATCGACGAAGCAAGAGCCAGACTCCAAAAAATTTGCGATAGAGTTCTGGGAGAGGGCAGCGCACTGGTTGGCGTGTCCCTTACTATGAAAACGAGCAATGTTGGATTTCAGAGATACGACTTCGACTAAAAACTAAACCATCAGCGGTTGGCGCACAGCGTCAGCCGCTTTTTTATGCCGCTTTAGCTCAGGTTGGCAGAGCGCCGGATTTGTAATCCGGGGGGCGTGGGTTCAAGCCCCACAGGCGGCACCACACCGGCAGCACGTCCGGCAAATAAACCTTATTGCCAAGCATGGCAGCCCGAGCATGGGCAGAAAGGACTATCACATGGCACTCAAAAGAGCTGACATCCGCACGATTCTGGAGAACACCGAAACCTCCAACGATGACAAGGCGAAAGCCATTCTGGACGCCCTGCACAAGGAGACGGACGATCTCAAAGACCAGCTGGATGCAGAAAAAACAGCCCGCACACAGGCCGAGAAAGAGCGGGACGAGGCCAACGGCGGCAAGCAGGCCGCAGAAAAGGCTTTGACTGACTACAAGGCCCAGCAGACCCAGAAGGACACCCACGCAGCCAAGGAAGCCAAATTCCGGGAGCTGCTGAAGACCGCCGGGGTGCTGGACAAGTACGCAGACCGCGTTGTGCGGCTGTCCGGCGAGGACATCGACAAGCTGGAGCTGGACGAAAAGGGCAACGTCAAGGACGCCAAGAAGCACACCGACAGCCTGAAAGCTGATTGGGGCGACTTTGTGGCTACGACCACGACCACCGGCGCGAAGGTGGACAACCCGCCCACCAACACCGGCTCCAAAATGACCAAAGACCAAATTTTTGCAATCAAGGATTCTACCGAACGGCAGGCCGCGATTGCAGCAAATATCGACCTGTTCAATGGGACAGGCGATGGAAAGGACTAACTTATGCCTGCAAAAACTAATACTGTGATGGCCGCTGACATTCAGACCACTGCACGCGAGATCGACTTCGTGACCCGCTTCGGCCGCAACTGGGAACATCTGCGCGACATTATGGGCGTATCCCGCAAGATTGAGATGCTTCCCAACACGGTGCTGAAGAGCAAGTATGCACAGGGTACCCTGCAGGACGGAAAAGTTGGCGAGGGCGAGGAGATCCCCTACAGCAAGTATACCGTCAAGACCAAGGACTATGAGAAAATCACCCTCGAAAAGTGGGCCAAGGGTACGACCGCAGAAGCCATCCTTGAGGATGGTTACGAGAACGCTGTTCAGATGACCGATGAGGAGATGCTGAACGACCTGACCGCCGATGTGGCCGGACGTTTCTACAAGTACCTCAATACCGGCACACTGAAGGGCACTTCCAAGACCTTTCAGGAAGCAATGGCAATGGCAAAAGGCCGCGTCCTGAACAAGTTCAAGACCATGCACCGTACTGCTACCGACGTTGTGGCGTTCGTGAATGTTTTGGACGTGTACGAGTACCTGGGAACCAGTGCTGTCATCAACGAGCAGAGTGAGTTCGGTTTCAATTACATCAAAAACTTCATGGGGTATAAGACCGTTTTCCTGCTGGCAGAAACCGAGATTGCACGCGGTAAGGTGATCGCAACTCCTGCGGACAATATCGTTCTGTATTACGTCAATCCTACCAACTCCGACTGGGCTCGTGCTGGCTTCCGCCTTACCACGGACAGCAACACCGGCATCGTGGGCGTGAACACCCGCCCCGACTATGGCACCTTTGTCACTGTCATCACTGCGGTCATGGGCATGACCCTGTTTGCCGAATACATCGACGGCATCGCGGTCGAGACCATTACCCCGGGCGAATCGGTCTGATCTGCAAGGGGGTGACTTTGTATGACCGTCCCTGAGCTGTGCGTTTACACGCACAATTTTTTTGACCGGGCGGACGACCCCATTGCCGGGGAGTTTGCCTTTGAGCCGGACACCGTGCCCGCCGGGGTAGTGCCGGGACAGTATTTCCTCGTGTGCGGATCCATCTTCAATGACGGCGTGCACAAGGCCGGGGACGGCGATCTGACTGCCGAGACCTTTAACGGCACGGTACAGCCCATGCGGGTGCCGCCCGCCTTTGTGGCGCTGGCTGAAAAAATCGACGCATACGATAAGGCGCTGCCCGCCGGCGGCGTGTATGTGTCCCAGTCCTTTGCCGGGTGGTCCGGCACGATGGCTACAGGCGCGGACGGGCTGCCCGCTGACGGTAAGGCCCGCTACAAATCCGAGATCAACCAGTGGAGGAAGATGTGACATGGTCAATCCGTTCACTGCATCCACCGTGATGCAGAGCTTTACCAAAAAATTCTGCTTCCAGACCCGCAGCTATGAGCCGGATGGCGTCGGCGGCTTTGTGTCCGGCTGGACGGACGGCCCGGAATTTGAGGCCGTAGAGCGCCACGACACCACCGTGGAGGCTCAGGTTGCAGAGCAGGCGGCTACAGCGTCCACCTATACGCTGCTGGTCAACACCGGTGTGCCTCTGGCTTTCCCGGACTACATCAAGCGGGTGAGCGACGGGCAGACCTTTCAGGTGACGAGTGCAGCCGATGAGGGCAACGCCCCGGCAGAATCCGGCATGGGCCTGCGGGCCGTGAAGTGCAAAAAGGCGGTGCTGCCGTGATGGGGCCGTCTGAGAGCATCAACCGGGCGCTGAACACGTTTTTCAACGGGTTTGGCATCCCGGGCTATCTGGAAGACAACATTCCACCCAGCGCAACACTGCCGTATCTGACCTATCAGCCGACAATTCCCGGAGGCTGGAATGAGTCCGGCACCTTCCACGCCCGGCTTTGGTACCCGAGTGCCAAAGGCCGGACGCCTATTTTACAGACCGAAGACAAGATAAGCGCAGCCCTTGCAGATAGCTTGACCATCGAATGCGAGGGCGGCGCTATTCTTTTGCGCACAGGCAGCCCGTGGGCGCAGCCGCTCGACAACCCGCCCGAGGGCTATCTGTGCGAATACCTCAACTTTGAGCTTACACGGCTTATCCCGTGAGAAAGGATTATTTATGCCTGAAACTCTGGCGAAAAAGTTCGCGGTCAATGTGCTGACCCCGGATGCGTTCAAGAGCATCCCGAAAGGCTCCGGCAATCTGCTTTCCACATTTGACCTTTCCGCCCCCAAAATCGACAGCACCAATGTCGTATGCGCCACGCAGGGCGGCGTGACCATCTCCTACAGCAACAGCATGGAGGATACGCTGGCTGACATCGACAACGCACCCACCAACACCAAGCAGGGCAATGAGATCACCGGAACCACCGCCACCATCGCCTTTACCACTCCCAACGCAAGCCCCGACGTGCTCAAGCTGGCCATCGGCACGGCTGACATCGACACGGACGACCCCACCCATGTGGTCCCCCGCATCGAGGCTGCCCTGAAGGACTACAGGGAGCTGTACTGGGTTGGCCCTATGATCGGCGGCGGCTTTCTGGTTTGCAAAATTTTCAACGCCCTTTCTTCCGGCGGCCTGAGCCTCAAGACGGCGCACCGTGGCGGCGGCTCCATGCAGATCACCCTCACCGGCTACGCTGACCTGGAAAACCCCACTCAAGCCCCCATGGAATTTTACTCGATCGTCAAGGCCCCGACCGGGGACTAAGGAGGACATATGCGCAATATCATCGATCTCGACGGCACCGAATATCTCAAGCGCACCTATGAGTGCGCGCAGGCTTATAAAAAGTACGTGGCAGACTCCGGCGTGATGGACATTCTGGGCCGCGAGCCGGAACTGACCGGCACGGAGACGGACGCAGAGCGGCTGGAAAAGCGCCGGGCGCAGGCTAACAAAAACGCCGTGGACATGACCAAGCTGCTTTACACGGACAAGGCAGACCTCACCCTCGGCATCCTGCCCCTGTTCGTGGTGCTGGACAAGGACGAGGAGCAGCCGCCTACCCGGGTGCTGGCCTCTGCCATGAGCCGGGCGCTCCGGGATGTGGATTTCATGGATTTTTTTCAGTCCTTGATGTGATCGGCGCGGACGGCTACCGGCGGCTGGTATCCACCATCCGGCTGGATATGCTCCGGCTGCTGGGCAAGCCGTACATCATGGAGCATATCCGCGCCGAGGTGCGCAGGCATCAGGAGGCACAGCTTTTCCGGGACTATGTGGCCGACGCCATCGGGCAGTATCTCGGCATCCAGCCCCTTTACTCCGGGCTTGCCTCCAGGCATTTCCCTTTGCTGCACACAAAAGAAGACGCCCGCACGGCGGAGCAGATCACCGCCGAAAATGCAAAGGCTCTGGCAGAGCTGTGCGGAGGAGGTGAAACGTCCTGAACATATTTAATCTGGAAGCGACTCTGTCGCTGGATGATTCCGCTTACCGGCAGAGCATCCAAAACGTGCAGAACAGCACCAAAAGGGCTGTCACGGAACTTGGCTCCGAGTACAGCAAAGCAGCGCAGAAAGTCGCCGAGCTGACAAAGCGATACAACGAATCGGCTGAAAAGACCGGGCGCACCTCTGCGCAGACCAAGGAGCTGAAAGCTGCTCTGGCCTCTGCCCGAGCCGAACTGAAAGAGACTACCTCGGCCCTGAAATCAGCCAACATCGGCATGACGGAGTTTGGCGGTTCATCCGAGACCGCCAGCGGATCTCTCACCGGAGCCATCACCAAAGCCAACCTGCTTACCGGCGTCATCTCCAACGTAAGCTCCATGGCCCTGTCTGCGGCCAAGGATTTTATCCAGACCGGTATCCAGTATAACGCCCAGCTGGAAAGCTACACCACCGGGTTTACCAACATGCTGGGCAGTGCTGAGGCGGCCAAAGCAGCCATGGACGCCATCCAGGAGGACGCCGCCCGCACCCCCTTTGACGTGGCGAGCCTGACACAGGCCAATCAGCTGCTCATCAGCGCCGGTGAAAATGCAGGCTACTCCCGCAAGGTCATCATGGCGCTGGGCGACGCTGTTTCGGCTACAGGCGGCGGTAATGCAGAGCTGTCCCGCATGTCGGCAAACTTGCAGCAGATCGCCAACGTGGGCAAGGCGTCCGCCATCGACATCAAGCAGTTTGCCTATGCGGGCATCAACGTCTATCAGGTCCTGGCCGACTACACCGGAAAATCGGTGCAGGAAGTCCAGAAGATGACCATCAGCTATGATACTTTGTCTCAGGCCCTTATCGCGGCCAGCGAAGAGGGCGGACGATATTACAACGCCATGGACACCCAAAGCCAGACCATGAATGGCCGGGTATCCACGTTGAAAGATAACGTGAGCCAGCTGGCGGGTCTTATGACGCAAGACCTTTCTGGTGCCGTTGGGAAAGTCATTGAAAAACTCAACGATATGACCGTCGCGGCACAGGATGCCTACAAAAAAGACGGATGGACCGGACTGATTGGAGAAGTTACGGGCTTGGCTGATACTGCCGACCGAGCAAAATCCGCATTTGCTGGATTGAAAGCGGTTATTGACGCGCTGAAAAGTGGAGACATCTCCCTAACAAAAGGAGACTGGGACGCCGTATATTGGGAGGGTTTCAATAACAAATATCAAAACCAGAAAGCAGGCCAGAAAGACACCAATTACTGGAAACAGTACGGCGAACGGATGGCAAAGCAGTATGGGCTTGATAAAAATGAAAGCTCCATTACAACCAGCCCGTCCGGCTCCTCCGGCGGCAGCGGCGGGAGCTCTTCCAGTGGAAAGTCTGGCTCAAGGTCCACCACCGAAACGGTCATTTCGTCCATCTCCAGAACGGCTACGACCACCGCTCAGAATGCCCTTGGCACCGTGACCACCAGCATCCAGACTCTGAGCGAAAAGGTCAAGGACAGCGCGGGCAGCATCAAAGACCGCATCACCGAGACCACCACCGAGACCGGCAAGGAGATGGTCAACGGCATCGAGACAACCTATAAACAGGTGGAGACCAAGGTCAACGGCGTGGTGACCAAAACCACAAAGACGTACGACGATATGTCGAAAACGCTGGCAGCCACCCTGACCCGCACCACCAGCAAGGTAGAGGGCGGCGTGACCACGGCGATCCAGGAGGTCACCAAAAAATACGCCGACGGCAGCGAGCACATCGAAAAGACCGAGACCATCACCGAAGAAAACATCGTCGATGGCGTGGCCCAGACCACCAAGACCATCAATACCTATATCGACGGTGTGCTCCAGAACACCAAGACCGACACCGAAGAGGCCGAAAAAAGCATCCAGGCTGCGCTTTCCCGCACCGAAAAGTATATCTCCGAGATCCAGGGGCAGTCTGACAAAGGCATTTTCGGGCTGGTAAAGTCTCTCTTTACTGACATCAAAAACAAAGACGGCAAGGCCATCGCCGGGGATGTGGTAAAGGTCATTTTCGGACAGGTGACGCAAGAGCAGCGAAACACCATTCTGAAATGGGCAGACGATGCAATGACCGCCATCAATGAGCACTACGCGCAGGGCGGCATTCAGGGGGCGCTGCAGAGCATTGCAGACCTCTTCAGCAACGGCATCACCCCGGCAGTCAACGGCTCCACCAAAGAGGTGCAGAGCTTTGCCGCCGCCATGAAGGGCCTTTCCGGCACCGGAGGCTCTGGCGGCATCGTCAGCAGCATCCTCAAGCTGTTCGGCGGCGGTACAAAGGCTGCGGCGGCTGCCGGTGAAGCCGGGGCCGGGCAAGCCATTGCGTCCGCAGCGGGCGGAGCGGCCTCCTTCTTCCCGGAGTGCCTTGCTGTGCTGGCCGTCATCGCAGAGGGCGTTGTGGGCTTCAAGATGGGCCAGAACGCCCGCGCCCGCGAGGATTCTGGCGAAGAGCGCTCTTTGGGAAGCAAGCTTCTCTCCGGCGCGCTTCTGGCGGCCACCGGCCCTATCGGCTGGATCAGCTATTTCTTCGGCAAAAAGTTTGGCAAAAAGTCCTCGTCTTCGCCTGCTGCGGCAGAAAGCGCCTCGTCTGGTGCCATGAGCTATCTGGACATTCAAGACGCCTACTGGTACGGCAACGAGCGGGCTTTTGCGGGCTACGACTACCGCAGCGACCCCTTTACCTACAACCCCAACAACAATTCCGTCCCCAAATATCAGGCAGAGATACAAGCCCAGCTTGCAAAGCTGAGCACCGTAGTGGAGCAGTATCTGCCCGACGTGGCAAATCAGCAGATCGTGCTGGATGACGGCACCATTGTGGGTGCTCTCGCCCCCGGCATGAACGACCAGCTGGGCCATATCCAGATGCTTGCAGAAAGGGGTAACTGAGATGTACGAGATTTTTGCGTATCCCTACGGTGACCCCGAAAACAAGCTGACTGTCTATCAGCCGGGCAACCGACAGGCTGTGGTGCTGTCGCCCAAGCTCACCCGCGAGGTGAGCAAGGGCGGCAGCCTTACTTTTACCATGCTGCGCACCCACCCCTGCTACGAATCCATGCAGAAGATGTCCACCGCTGTGGCGGTGCATCAGGACGGCAAGGAGATATGGCGGGGCCGGGTGCTCAGCCACGAAGCCGACTGGCTCAACCGCCGGGTCATCTACTGCGAGGGAGCTCTCAGCTATTTCAACGACAGCTGCATTACCCCTTTCAACTACGAGGGCAAGCTGAGGGATTTTTTGGAATACCTCATCAAAGCCCACAACTCCCAGATCTCCGGCGGCAACGGCTACGAGGAGCAGACCAGCTACGACAAGATGAAAAAGTTTGAGCTGGGAAGGGTGACTGCCGCCCTCGGCGACCTTGTGGTGAGCTACGGCGACCGCAACCAGTACGGCGTGGGTGAGGACTACGGCAGCACATGGGACATCATCAGCAAAATGGTGCTCAAGACCTACGGCGGCTACGCTTACTGCACCTATAACTCCACCACCGGCATGAACGTGCTCAACTACTGCGACCAGGCATACGAGGCTGACCGGCAGACTGCCCAGAACATCGAATATGGCGTGAATCTGCTGGATTTCACCGAAAAGACCGACACCAACGACCTTTTCACCCGCATCTGGCCGATGGGCAACAAGCACACTGTCGAAGAGACCAAGACCCAATGGAAGTACAAGTTCCTCTGGTTTAAGTGGGGCTCGACTACCGTGACGACCGGCACCCACGAAGAGCGTTACGGCATCAACGGCACGAGCCAGAGCGCCGTAGACAAGTACCTCCCGAAAAAAGGCTACAGCTGGAATCGGGAGTACGGGTGGATCCAGAACGACGAGGCCGTAAAAAAGTTTGGCGTGGTCTCCAAAATCAGGGAGTTTGACACGGACAGCAGCGACGCCACCTTTGCCGCCGCGGTGCAGGACCTGGAAAAGAACGACCTCATGACCATGAGCTATGAGGTCAAGGCCGTTGACCTTGTGGACGCGGGCTATGATACCGAGCGGCTGACTTTTGCCAGCTTTGCCCATATCATCAGCAAGCCCCACAGCATCGACGTGATCATGCTCTGCACCAAGCTGGTGGAGCCGCTGGATCACCCCGAGAAAAAAGAGTACACCTTTGGCATGACCCGGCGCACCCTCACTGACCGGGCCGTGGCAAATCTGGGCGTGACCAACGAGCTCTCCGAAAAGACGGCATCCACCAGCAGGTATGCAGGTACAACGCAGATAGACACCACGCAGGCGGGCAAAACTGCCAGCGATTTTATCGACTACGCACCCGCCTCCGGTATGACCGTTGGCCACGCCAGCATCACGGCCAACATCCATTTCGGGACGGACGGCCTGACCTTCTCCGGCGTAAAAAACGGCACCGAGCTGCAAAGCTGGTCGGGCTCCACCTTTGCGGCCCAGACCACGAGCACAGACCTCTCCGGCTATGCGGCGGTGCTGCTCACCTACGACGGAGACGCCGCAGCGTGGGCTGCTGCCGGGGGCAAGGGCCGGGCCTTTGCGGTGCTGCCGGTAAACGGCAAGACCTACTCCATCCTCTTCCCCGGCGCTCTGGCCCAGCGGCGGGACGTTACGGCGTCCAAAAGCGGCGTGACCTTTGGCAGCGGATACCGACAGACGGCGGCAGGCGCATGGGTGCAGGATGATACCGCCTGCCGCCCGGAGGCGCTGCAGGGCTTTATGTAAAGGAGCGTGATTTTTATGGGCAAGCTCATGGGGGCAAAAATCGGCTCTCTGCACACCTTGGACGACCTCGGCCTTTACCTGTTGGTTGGCAGCCCGCTCATCTCCGGCGCAGAGCCGGACAAAAAGCTTGTGCAAGTGCCGGGCGGCGATTTTCTGCTCGACCTCACCCGGGCTGTGGACGGCAAAGTACACTACCTCCAGCGCACCATCCGGCTCGACCTTAAATGTAAGGCTCCGCCGGATGAGCGCCGCAAGGTGCAGAGCGTCCTCGAAAACGCCTTGCAGGGGCAGTGGCTGCGCTGCGTACTGGACGAGGACCCGGCCAACTTCTGGGTGGGTCTGTGGACAGTGTCGCCCCAGAGCAGAGACCGGCATACCGGCACATTTTCCATCACCGGCACCTGCAATCCCTACAAGTACAACGCCACCGCCTACGCGGGTGCAGACTGGCTATGGGACGATTTTTATTTTGATGAGGACGTCATCTATGACGAGCCTACGGAGGTAAAGAGCCTGTGAACAAAACTTTCGAAGAAAACATCAACGACATCCGCAAGGCAAAGCGGGGCGTTGAGGTGCGGGAGGCGATGGCCGAGAGCCTTGAGTATGTGGAGGGCTTTGCCTCCACCGCCACTCAAAAGGCAGAGGAGGCCGCAGCCAGCGCCAAAACCGCAGCCGGTGCCAGGGACGCAGCAGCCGCCTCTGCTCAGGCTGCGGAACAGCAGGCAGGCATTGCCGCGCAGCAGGCCGAGACTGCCACACAGCAGGCCGAGGCCGCCGAAAGCTCCAAAGCTGCCGCTGCGGAGTCTGCCAAGCGGGCAGAGCAGTTTGCCAAGGAGACCGAGGGCCGCGTCACCACCGACCCCACCCTGACAGTCAAGGGCGCTCCCGCAGACGCCAAAGCCACCGGCGACCGTATCAACGCTATCAAAATCGAGACCGACAAGACCCTCACCATCTCCGGCGCGGCGGCGGATGCTGCGGCTGTGGGCGGCATCGTGCTGCCCCGGGTGGTGGTGCAGACCGAGGCGGGCAGCTCCATCGTCCTCTCGGACGGCGAGAAAGACGTGAGCGGCGTGGATGCGGACGGCAGCTTCTCTGCGACCCTGCCCCACGACGGAGAGTGGACCGTCACCGCCACGCTCGGCACCGGCGCGGCCACGGAGACGGTGCAGGCGGAGTATTGCCGCACCAAGACCCTGACCCTGACCTACTACACCCTGACTGTGACGGTCAAGGCTGGCAGCACCGTCACTGCCCAGTGCGGGGACAAGACCGTCTCAGGCACGGTGCCGGAAAGCGGCAGCGTCAAGCTGTATCTGCCCATCGCAGGCACGTGGACGGTAACGGCCACGCTGGGCGACGAGACCACCACCGCCACCGTAGAGGTCACCGAGTACAGGGACTATCCCCTTGAGCTGGCCTACGTCCACATCTACGGCGCAAGCTGGGACGGCACGAGTACGACCAAGTGGAGCCGCACCGACGAGGCAGCGGAGTTTACCGACCCTGTACCGTATGTTGCGGGCGCAAAGAGCTACGGCAGTCCTTTTGATGACCGTCTGCCGTGGAGCGGCATGGTAAAGAGCGAGCGCACCGGCGGCACGATGGTGGCTATCCCCAAGTTCTGGTATCTGTTGGAACAGTCCGGTTCCGGCATGAGCATCAAGATCGCCGACAAGAAGGTGGCTGGCTACTCCGTCTCTCCCGTTCACATGGACAGGGGAGACGGCAACGGCGAGCGGGACGTGGTCTATGTTGGCCGGTATCACTGTGCCAGCGGCTACAAGAGCAAGACCGGCAGCCCCCCGCTGACAAGCATGACTCGCTCATCTGCCCGGACGAGCATCCACAGCCTCGGCTCTGCCATCTGGCAGTGTGATTTTGCCATGCGGTTTACGCTCTGGCTGCTGTACATCGTCGAGTTTGCCGACTGGAACAGTCAGGCGAAAATCGGCTATGGATGCAGTCCGAGCAGCAACACCTTTACGATGGGTTATACCGACTCGATGCCGTATCATACCGGCACCGATCAGAGCAGCCGGGCCACCTACGGCGGCACGCAGTACCGCAACATCGAGGGCCTGTGGGATAACGTGTTGGACTGGTGCGATGGCTGCTACTACAACAGCAACGGCCTGAACATCATCTTGAATCCCTCCGAGTTCAGCGACAGCAGCAATGGCACGGCGGTCGGCGTTCCGTCCAATGGCTGGCCGTCCGCATTCAAGGTCAAGACAAACGGCGGCTTCCCGATGTTTATCCCCACATCCGCGTCCGGTAATGATGCAACGTACTCGTGCGATAACTGGTACTTCAGCTCGTCGTACCCGTGCCTCTGCGTCGGTGGTCTCTATAGCCACAGCTCCAGCTATGGTTTGTTCTACGTCTACTACAGCAGCGCGTCGGACTATTACGGGTACATCGGCTGCCGCCTCCAGGAACTCCCCAACGGGGGAGTCTGAGGGGGCCGCAGCCCCCCGCAGATAACCGCGCCGTAAGGCGCTGAACTTTATATGGGACTGTCTGTGCATTGCCGGTGTTTTTTGTTCTTAGGCCTCGTGCGATAACTGGAACTTCAGCTCGTCGAACCCGTGCCTCTACGTCGGTGGTAACTATAGCCACAACTCCAACTATGGTTTGTTCTACGTCAACTACAACAGCGCGTCGAACTATAACGGGAACATCGGCTGCCGCTTCCTTTTTGATATTTCCAACCTCACAGATTCTTGGCACAGACAGCCGCACACCCCACGGTGAAGATAGGCATTTTGGGAGCAGGCTAGTACACTCCGCAGGGAGCGCTGGAAAGCCTGTACAGCTAAAAGGAGGTATCCCAATGAAAAGGGCTGGAAAGCTCTTTGATACGCTAATCTCAGATGATAATTTGTTGCTTGCCATTGATGAAGTCAACCGCACCCACCATTGGTGCAAGGGCCACCGCCCCAACACCTGCACGGCGTGGGTGGAAGAAACCAAAGCGGAGCGGGTGAAAGACCTGCGCCGTATGCTCATCAAGGGTTTTGAACCGAAAAAGCCCCATGTCAGCCAGCGGTGGGACGCGAACGCCCGGAAGTGGCGCACCATCAGCGAACCGGCCCAGTGGCCCGACCAGTACGTCCACCACGCCCTCATCCAGGTGTTACAGCCCAGGATGATGCAGGGAATGGATTTTTACTGCTGCGGCTCCATCCGGGAGCGCGGGCCGCACCGGGAAAAGAACGCCATCCAGCGATGGATGAAGTACGACCGCAAGGGGACGAAGTACGAGTTTTGCGGCGACATCCGCCACTTTTACGACAGCCTGACCCCGGAAGTCGTCATGGCCCGGATGCGGCAGCTCTACAAGGACTTCCGCGTCCTCGACCTCATCCGGCGCATCATCCGGGACGGCGTAAAGCTGGGGACGTACACTTCCCAGTGGTTCGCCAACGCGGTCTTGCAGCCGCTCGACCAGCTCATCCGGGAGAGCGGCTATTGCAAGCATTACGCCCGGTACATGGACAACATGACAGCATTCGGCCCCAACAAGCGCAAGCTGCGCAAACTCCGCGTCCTTGTGGAGAGCTGGCTGAGCGCCCACGATCTGAAGCTCAAGGGCGACTGGCAGGTGTTCCCGGTGGCAAAGCCGCAGCGCAAAGTGCCGCTGCTCCCGCCCCGGCAGGGCTTTGCGCGGGCGAAAGGACGGCTGCCGGACGCTGTAGGCTACCGGTACGGGAGAGGTTACACCATCCCCCGCAAGCGGAATCTGCTGCACATCAAGCGGGCGCTGGCGCGGTATCGCAAGCGCAGGCGGCAGGGGAGGCCCATCACGCCCAGAGCGGCAGCAAGTCTGCTCTCGCGCCTCGGACAGCTCCGGCACTGCAACAATTATCATCTCTATCAATGGCTGTTTCGGGGAGAGCGGGTCGTCCGTGACCTGAAACGCATCATCCGCAGCCAGCGGAGAAAGGAGGAGATCACATGGAATACGTATTTGGCACAAAGGGCCGCATCGAAGTCCTCAAGACCAAGGGCAGCCACCACACTGATCTGACCGGGTATCACCAGATCGAGCGGGAGTATCCCGACCAGACCATCACCGACAGCTTCCGCGTCGTCCGCAAGCTGGACAGCCGGGAGGATGCCGAGGGCGGCTGTTATGACTGGTACGAGATCGACCGCCACTACCGGATGACCGACAAGACCGGCCCCGTGGCGGAGCAGCTGGCAAAGACTGCCGCCGAGGTACAGGATGCACTCTGCGAGCAGGACGCAGCCACCGATGAGCGGATGAGCACCCTTGAGGATGCCGTCTGCGAGCTGGATGCCACCATGGCAGCCGCAAGCAAGCTGTAAGGAGGTAACATATGGATAAAATTTGGGCAAGCCGGCTCATTGCCGGCACTAAGACCTGGGCAGAGATGCCCGCAAGCCGCCGCACCGCCGTCAAGAAGATCCTGACCGAGCGTGTGGCCGAGGGTGAGATCACCCCGGAGCGTTACAAAGAGATCACGGGGGAGGACTACGATGGGTAAGCTGCTGGAACTTCTGGAAAAGCTGGTGCGGGCCATCTTTGGCCCGGGGGACAAGCAGGATGCCGAAGAGGCAAAGCCCGCACCGGAACCTCCCGAACCCCCCGGGGCAGAAGCTGTGACCGGCTGGGAGGGAGACCTTCCTTACCGGTTCATCGACGTGAGCCGGTGGCAGGGAATCATCAAACTGGGGGACTGGGTGCAGGTAGAAGCGGCAGGCTATAAAGGCGCGATGCTGCGGGCCGTAGGGAACCGCAACGGTGTCCCCTACATCGACCCCACCTTCGAGGACAACTATACCAATGCAAAAGCGGCAGGGCTGGATATTGGCGTCTACTACTACACCGACGCCATCACTGAGAAGCTGGCTGACGAAGAGCTGGCTGCACTGCGGCAGGCGCTGCGGGGCAAGGAGCTGACCATGCCGGTGGCGGTGGACATGGAAGATGAAACGCTTGCCGTGCTGAAGCCGAATGACCTGACCAACCTCGCGGCCTACCACCTCGAGCAGATCGAGAAGATGGGGTTCTTCGCCCAGCTCTACACCTACACGAGCTATGCCAACCGCTTCCTTGAGATGGAGCGTCTGGCCGGGCGGTGGGACGTCTGGCTTGCCGACTACACCGGCAAAACGCCCAACGTGACGTTTACCTACAACGCCCACCAGCACACCAGCAAGGGCAGCGTGCCGGGCATCAACGGGCCGGTGGACCTCGACGTCACGACGGTGAACTACCCGAAAATCATCCGTAAGAAGGGCTTGACCCGTCTCCGGGAGGGCAAATGACCGAAAAAGAAGCTTTGCTGTGGGTACTGGGCATCCTGGGCAGCCTGTGCGCTGCAGCCATCACCATCGACAAGGTGCTGGACATCATCCACAAGTACATCAAAAAGGCGCAGGAGCCGGACAACGAGCAGAACAAGCGGCTGGATGAGATGGACAAGCGCATCGGCACCTTGGAGCAGGGCCAGCTTCAGCACACGCAGGCCCTCGCCCGTGACTTGCGCCGCTTTGAAGAAATCGACGAGGTGAGCCGTCTGACCCTCGACGGGGTGCGCAATCTGCTGGACGCGCAGCTGTCCGGCAACAATCGCGAGGGGATGCAGAAGAGCCGCGCCGACATCGACAACTATCTGTTAAAAGGAGTGACCAATCATGGTAGCACTGGCAACTAAGCTTTTTGACCTTATCCCCGCCCCGGTGGCGGCAGTGCTGATGCTGGGCGGCTTTATCTTCTACGCCCTCGGTTGCATCCGGCTGGGCTACGGCGCAGCGGTAAAGCCGCTGGTGCTGGACCTCATCGAGCGGGCAGAGCAGGAGATTCAGGGGACAAAGCGCGGCGCAGAGCGTAAGGCGTGGGTGGCAAAGACCCTGCGGGCCGCTCTCAGCGCCAGCAAGTGGGGCAGATTTATCTCGTGGGCCATCACCGATGAGACCATCGGGCGGGTGATCCAGTTTTTCTTTGACCGCATGAAGGCGGCACTGAGTAAGGAGTAAGACCATGAGCAGCACTACATACCAGATTTACGCCAAAATCAAGCAAATCCATCGTAAAGTAAGCGCAATTTGCACACTTTCAGCGAGAATTTCCCATTTTCAGCATAAATTCACCGTTATGGTGCGCAACGCCGGACAGCTGCCGCAGCCCTTCTGGCTCGGTGCTGCCTGTGGCGGCGGCTCGTGTAGTGCTGCCCCCTGCGCTGCAAGGACTTGACCGACAGCAGATGACCGCCGCCATCAAAAGTGCACCGCTTGGGAGGGTAGACCGTAAGATAGCCTTACTGCGGTACGTTGAGCGGCTCCCGCTGCCGGACATTGCAGCACAGACCCATTACAGCCGGACGGCGATAGGCTACCGGCTGAAAGGCATTGACAAAATGCTTGGATAAGGCTTGGATAGGCAAATCCCCCGGTGTTCCGTTTGGAGCATCGGGGGATTTTTTTGTTTACTTGAGATATTCCCGCAGCGCCTGCAGGATAAGCTCATTTCGGTTGCACTGCTCTGCATCTATCCGAGCTGCCATCTTTTCGGCGAGCGGACCCGGGATGTAGACCGTAGCCTGCACATCCTTTGTGTCCTCACTTCCGGTGCCAAAGATGGCGTCGCGCTGTTCCTCGCCAAGGTGCTCGAGCACCCAGATTCGCGCGACCTCTTCGGAGAGCGGCACGATCTGCTCGCCGGGGGCCGTCCATCCGTCGCCGCGGCGGACGGCGTACACAGTGGCCGCGTTGCCGGTGCCGTGGATAAACCACTTGCCTGCCTTGGTGCGGTAAAGCGTCTCCTCGCAGTGAGTGAGGCCGGTGTAGTCCTGATCGGACTCCCAGTGGGCCATCTTTTTGGCGGTATCGGTATCGTAGCGAGAGCCGTTGATTATTTTGCGCATGGTATCCTCCGTGTTATCAAAGTTATCGTCGTCTGCGGTTTTGGGCGTGGGAAGCCCGGCCAACATCCATCCCTTATAGCTCGATGCCGAGCGTGACCTTGAGCGAGTCCCACGGATCGATGTGGCGACCGCCCTGAATCCTGCTGCGATCCTTTTTGCGGCGACGTCCTCCGGGACGTCCTCGTCAAAAAACAGCAGATGATTTTTACGCGCCCAGTCCAGCAGATTGACCGCCTTGTGGGTGTTGCCGTCCGGGTCGATCAGTTGCCAGACAAGAGCCTCACGATTTTGCGGCCCTTTTTGACCTGCGGGCAACTCTAGAGCCGCCGAAGTGCCTATGGATTGCAATGTCTGCATACGTGCCTGGATCTCCGGGTCTGCTGCCCGGCGGGCCTTTGCCTCATCCGACCATGCAGCGTTGTTGATATGACCATTTTTTACCCGTAGGGCAGCGCTGCATTTTTTTGAGCAGCATTGCTGGTTTACGTCACTGGGAGAGGCATAAAAAGGCTTGCCGCAGATAGCGCAGATCTTTTTTAGTGATTTGCCTTTATGGTCAGCAGGCACCTGATCATAGGGAGGCTGTCTGGAGGGCGTGACGGGCTGCGGGGCGAGTCCGTCTTTCCTGCGCCGTCCTCGCTGGCAGCCGCAGCTCCTTGATATTTTTAAGGAGTTGTAGGACATGATCCTGTCATTGCCGCAGAGAGCGCAATGCACGACGACCATCGTGCATTTATATCCGTTGGGCATGATCTTCGCCGGTGCCGTGCCGACGATGGAGAGATCGCCAAAAGTTTTGCCTATTAACCGGTCGGCAAGCGGCTTTTTGGGCTCTTTAGCCTTTGGCGCCTTGGGCTGTGGAGGCTCTGCAAGCGTCCACCCTTTATAAGTGTGCAGCCCGTGAGGCCTTTCCGGGTGCTTGAGCGCGTACCACAGCATCTGGACGCCCTCGGAGATCCGGGCTGCGGCGTTGTCCGGTGCGGCATCCGGGAAAAACAATTTTACATTGTCCTGGCTCCACTTTGCCAGATCATCGACCTCGTGACGCTTGCCGTCCGGGTCAATGAGCGCCCATGAGTACAACATCACATCACCTCGATGTCATAATCGACGGTGCAGTCGGGGACCACGACATTGCCGTCCTCATCGACGGTGTAGTCGATGTCGCCGTTGGTGCCGTCGGCGTAGCTCTTGGCGTAGTCGGCCAGATACTCGACGTCCTCGACCTTGTAAGCGCCCAGATCGGCGTTGTACTCGAGGCCGCCGACCTCGAAGAAGTCGTTTTCGAAGTCGATGCCGGTGCGGGTGTCGGTCATTTTAATACTCAGGAGCTTGCTGCCATCATAAAACTTAGTCATTGTTGTTGTCCTCCTTATAGTTGAGTGTGTGGATTATGCCATGCAGTCACCATAGCAGTAGGTGCGGCAGCGGGGGCAGAGGCCGCGGATAGCGGTCACGCTGGGGCGGCGAGAGGTAGGAGCTGCGGTATAGGCGGGACGCTCAAAGGTGCGGAGGACCTTGGTCATGACCTCGATGGTCTTGGTGGCCTTGTCGTAGCTGCCCTCGACGGTCTGGCACTTGCTGTACTCTGCCTTGTACTGGCTGTAGTGCATGCGAACGATGCCGGCGGCGACCTTTTTGGCAGCGGTCTTTGCAGCGGCCCAAGCCTGCTTGAGAGCACTCGCAAAAGTGTAGCAGCTGGGAATACGGCTGTGATTGTACTTGTAAGGTGCGACCCACTTGCGGTACATTGCCCAGGCGCTGCTCATGATCTCGTGCAGATTGTAAGCTTTCATCGTTCGTTCCTCCGTTTTGTTGTTCCTCTTGACACCCTTATTGTAGCACAAATAATTTATTTTGTCAACATAAAAATCGATAAAATAAATTATTTGCGCTATCTTTTTTGTCCTTCGTTGTACCTTCGTTGTCTCTCCCGCCGGGCGGCTCTGCTACACTGGGCGCAAAGGAGGCAAGCGCCAATGTGGAACAAGTTCAGCCCCAACCCCCACGGGAGCAGCGTTGGAGATTGCGCCGTGCGTGCGGTAGCAGCAGCCACTGGGCAGAGCTGGGAGCAGGCCTACATTGGATTGGCGCTGACCGGCTTTGCTCTCGGCGATATGCCCAGCGCCAACCGCACATGGGGCGCATACCTCCAAAAGCACGGATTCAAGCGCCGCCTTGTCGAGGCAGACTGCACCACCTGTTACACGGTGGCAGATTTTGCCCGGGAGTACCCAAACGGCGTGTATGTACTGGGCTGCTCCGGCCACGTTCTGGCCGTCATCGATGGCAAGTGGTGGGACAGCTGGGACAGTGGCGCGGAATGCCCGATCTACTACTGGTACAAGGAGGACTAAACGATGCCGTACAATCCATATGGCTATCAAATGTCAAACTACTACGGGCAGCCTATGCCTGACCAGCTCACGCAGCTGCGGCAGAATGCCGGGTATCAGCCGCCCATGATGAGCCAACCGACAGGGCAAAGCTCCCCATCTACGCCTCCGATCATCTGGGTGCAGGGCGAAGAGGGCGCAAAAGCCTACATGGTAGCCGCCGGGAACAGCGTGCTCTTGATGGATAGCGAGAACAGCGCCTTTTACATCAAGAGCACGGACGCAAGCGGAATGCCGCTGCCGCTCAGGGCCTTTGATTACAAGGAGCGCACCACGGCGGCTAAGATACCCGCTCAGGCCGTCCAACAGCCTGGCGGGGAGTTTGTCACCCGGGCGGAGTTTGACGCCCTGGCGGCTCGCTGCGCGGCGCTGGAAAAGCAAGAACCCACAAAACCTGAAACGGAGGTCAAGTGATCATGGCAAACCCTCTTTTTAATGCACTGGGCGGCGGCAAAGCATCCTCCATGCCCGGCCCTATGGGGCAGTTCGGACAGATGATGCAGCAGTTCCAACAGTTCAAGGCCAACTTTCAGGGCGACCCAAAGCAGGAGGTACAAAAGCTCCTGCAATCCGGGCAGATGAGCCAAGACCAGCTCAACCAGCTTCAGGCAATGGCTCAGCAGTTCCAGCAGTTTTTGCAATAAGTCGTAACCGTGGCCACGGTTGAGATACACTTTTAATCAAAAATTCCGAAAGGAGTACAAAATGTCTCTTTCTTCTGACAACATCGGCCTGACTATGCCGGTGCAGCCCGCCAATACCAACAATGGCAATGGCTTTGGCTTTGGCGGCGATGGTTCGTGGTGGATCATCGTGCTCTTCCTTTTCATCTTCTGCGGCTGGGGCGGTAACTGGGGCGGCAATCGCGCCGGTGCCGGGACGACCGGCGCCGGCGTCGTGGATGGTTACATCCTGACCAGCGACTTCGCCAACATCGAACGCAAGATCGATGGCGTAAACAACGGTATGTGTGACGGCTTCTACCAGCAGGCACAGCTCATCAACGGCGTCCAGCAGACCGTGAGTAACGGCTTCATGTCCGCCGAGATCAGCCGTGCAAATCAGCAGGCCGCTTTCATGCAGCAGCTGTTTGCTATGCAGATGCAGGCACAGGATTGCTGCTGCGAGACCCGGTCTGCTATCCAGGGCGTCAATTACAATCTGGCTACCCAGTCCTGCGAGACCCGGAACACTGTGCAGAACGCGACCCGGGACATCGTAGACAACCAGAACCAGAACGCCCGGGCTATCCTGGACGCTCTCACAGCTCAGCGCATCGAGGCAAAGGACGCCAAGATCGCGGAGCAGAGCCAGCAGCTCTTTGCGGCTCAGCTTGCAGCTTCCCAGGCGGCGCAGAATGAGACCCTCAAGGCATACATGAGCGGTCAGCTGGCCTACTACAACCCGCGTCCCGTTCCTGCCTTCCCGGTTCCTGCGCCGTACCAGTACGGTAATTGCGGCACCGGATGCGGCTGTAACGGCTGCGCATAACCAAATAACGGCAACTGACTACAATTTGTAGCCTGTTCAGCCCCTGAGCTGATTTTGCAAACCAGAGCGCCGGGGCAAAAGTCCCGGCGTTTTTTCTATGAAAGGAGCCGATAAAATGGCTGAATTTAGCAACTCCAACACCGTCACGGTGGCGGCGGGTGAAAACCTTCCCCTGACCGAGACCGCCGTGAAAGCCCCCGCCTGCATCATGCACCGTGAGGGCAGCGGCCTCGTGACCCTGCGCGGTCTGACCAATCAATGCAAAGCGCGCTTCAAGGTAAGCTTTGGCGGCAATATTGCCATTCCCACCGGCGGCACTGTGGGACCCATTTCCGTGGCGCTGGCTGTCGGCGGTGAGTCGCTGACCAGCGCGACCGCGATTGTCACCCCGGCGGCAGTCGAAAATTACTTCAATGTTTTCGTGGCTGCGTTTATCGAGGTACCGCGCGGTTGCTGCGTGACTGTGGCGGTTAAGAACACCAGCGCGCAGGCGGTCAGCATTGCAAACAGCAACCTGATCGTTGAGCGGGTAGCATAAGAAAGGAGATAAAGCCATGCTGGATAAACTGAACCATCTGAAAGATGAAATGTGCGACGAGCTCATGGAGCTGACCGACAAAAAGAACCGTTCCCCGGGCGATGTTGAGATGATCGGCGAGATCGTGGACATCATTCTGGACATCCACCGCATTGCGGACTACTGCGAGAGCGGCGAGTACAGCCGAACAGGCGAGTGGGAAGCTGACATGCGCGGGACTTTCGGCCACGATGCCGGAAACGGTTACAACCGGGGCAACAGCTACGCCAACCGTGGCCGTCACTATGTGCGCGGACACTACTCCCGCACGGATGGCCGTGATCGCATGATCTCTGACATTGAGGACATGATGCAGGACGCCACCGGCGCAGAGCGAGACGCTTACAAACGCGCGGCGGACATTCTGCGCAACGCATAAGGGAGGAGGGCGGCAAGTATGGACATTGACGAGATCAACGAGCATATCCGCAAGCTCAAGTGCGAGGAAACAAGCTGGCAGAGTGTCAATAAGCTTGCCGCCCTCTGCACCGTGCGGGACGAGCTGGAGGAAGCACGCGCACCTGAAACGCAGACCCAGGCATTGCCGCCTGCGACTTATGCGGCGGCGTACTCCACAGCAACGGAACCGCAAAGCGACTTTGTTGCGGCTGCCAGCTCTGTTCCTTTTGGCGGTCTGATGCGGGTGCTTGACGAGCACATGAGCGCCATAAAGCTTGCATACCCGAAAGAGTATGAGTTGGTCATGCGGAAGATTTCTGACATAATAAGAAACCAATAAGCAACCAACTTATAAAAATAAATCGTTATATCGAATAAATATATTGATTTGTAATCAGTGGGTTGCAGGTTCAACTCCTGTCACCAGCTCCAAAAAGTCCTACGATATACCGCTGAAAAGCGGCGTGTGTCGTGGGGCTTTTGCTTTTTGGGAAAAGGTACGCAGGACTGTTCAATAAAGAAAAAAAGTGCTATAATACTTATAAGCCTGAAACTTTACACGAAAGGGTGGGTGTGTTATGAGTACAAGAGAATTGGCAAGAACCCTGCTGGACGAGATGCCGGATAGTGATTTGATCTATCTGGTGGCGTATATGCAGAGCTTAAAGGCTCTTAAGGATGCAGAGATACCCAATGCCAAGACACAAACGGCGATTGATGAAGTGGACAGCATGATTAGAACCGGCAAGGGAGAACACTTTGAGGGCTCTACTGCCGACTTCTTCGCTCAACTGGCGGCGGAGGGCTAAACCGTGTTAAAGCTGAACACTTCTACGCAGTTCAAAAAGGATTATAAAACCTGCATGAGGCGGCACTATAACATGGATCTGCTGCAGGCGGTCGTTGATGTGCTGCGAGTGCCTGACGCATTGCCGCAAAAGAACCGAGACCACAGCTTAACAGGCAATTATACCGGCTGCCGTGAATGCCATATACAGCCGGATTGGATTCTGATTTATCGGCAGACAGATACGGAACTGTACTTGGTTGCGACTGGTACGCACTCCGATCTGTTTGGCCTGTGAGATGGGCGATTATGATTTGCCCGCTATGCAAAGGCGAAATGAAGCCCAGCACAACAGCCCTGCTGCTCATCATCGAGCGGCAGGGCTGTTGTATTGTTTCTGTCATTTAGATGATATAATCATTCCCCGCCTGATCGGGTGCGGCGAGGTCGGCCAGAGTGATCTTGCCAAAGTAGTCGGCGATCATGTCGTTCAGGCCCTTCCACATCGTATAGGTTCGGCAGTTGGGCATCCGTTCGCAGGCGGGAGCACCGGGCACAAGGCAGCTCACGGGGGCAAGGCTGCCCTCGGTCAGCAGCAGGATCTCTGCCACGGTGTACTGGTCGGGGGTGCGGGTCAGCCGGTAGCCGCCGCCCTTGCCGCGCAGACCTTCCAGAAAGCCGTTCTGCACCAGCACCTTCAGGATGTTTTCCAGATATTTTTCCGAGATCTCCTGCCGTTCGGCGACCTCCTTCAGCGGCACATACCGCTCCGCCTGGTGTTCGGCCAGGTCGATCATTACGCGCAGTGCGTAACGGCCCTTGGTTGAAACAATCATAGCTTTTCTCCTTATCAACCCCTCAGACGCTTCGCGCCAGCGGCCCAGTCAGGGGCGGCAATGCGCAGGCATGGATGGTGGGGTTGTCCTCTTCTCATTAACAAACCTATTATACAACAGGGTTTGTAACTTTTCAATCGCTTTTTCGTTTTTCCATTGACAAAGGGGGAAAAGAGGACTATAATACCATCAAACCTACAAACCATGTTGGTTTACAGGAAATATGGTTTGCGTCAGAATAACATCCCGGGCTCTGCGCCCGCAGAGGGAGGACTTTTACTATGAGCAAGATTTACACTTCCGCAGATCAGCTGATTGGTAAAACCCCGCTTCTGGAGCTCACAAACATTGAGAAAAAGTTTGGTTTAAAGGCAAAAATCCTGGCAAAACTGGAATATTTGAATCCGGCAGGTTCTGTAAAGGACCGCATTGCCAAGGCTATGATCGATGCTGCTGAGGCAAGCGGTGAGCTGAAACCGGATTCCGTGATCATTGAACCGACCTCCGGCAATACAGGAATTGGTCTGGCGTCTGTGGCTGCAGCCCGCGGCTATCGCATCATAATCGTAATGCCGGAAACTATGTCTGTGGAGCGCCGCCAGTTAATGAAGGCGTATGGTGCAGAGCTTGTCCTCACCGAGGGGGCAAAGGGCATGAAGGGAGCGATTGCCAGGGCAGATGAACTGGCCAGGGAAATTCCGAATGCATTTGTGACAGGACAGTTTGTGAATCCGGCAAATCCCAGGGCACATTTTGAGACCACCGGACCGGAAATCTGGGAGGATACCGATGGCCGGGTAGATTATTTTGTGGCAGGTGTCGGTACCGGAGGCACCATCACCGGAACCGGACGTTTCTTAAAGTCCAAAAACCCGGATGTCAAGGTGGTTGCGATAGAGCCTGCTTCCTCCGCAGTGCTTTCCACCGGTGTGGCAGGAGCACATAAGATCCAGGGAATCGGAGCCGGCTTTGTACCGGAAGTGCTGGATACCAAGATATACGATGAGATTATTCCGGTCAGCAACGATGACGCGTTTGCAACCGGAAAGGAAGTTGGAAAGAATGAAGGCGTACTGGTAGGAATTTCCTCCGGCGCCGCCGTGTGGGCGGCGATTGAGGCGGCAA
>OGGG01000328.1_pt1 | contig 55925 bp, 49 predicted proteins | sample 1571201 | NCBI WGS metagenome assembly OGGG01 (sample SAMEA2581946, study PRJEB24529) | metagenome | biome: Human gut stool | place: China | collected 2011 | reverse complement strand
TGCCTGTTGATGGTGAGGAAGTGAAAGAACTTCCCTTGGAAACTGAAACAACTGTCGAGACGGTGGTCCTCTTGTCACGGGAAAAACAAATCCACTGACGGTTGAGGTCAGAATGGAAGTGGAAACCGGCGAGGTCAAGGAGCATCCGACCTATAAGCGTATTCAGGAGTATGCAAAACCACTCAAAAGATGCCTAAAGTATTTTGGTGTATAAAAGGGAAAAGCGAATGAGGCTCAAACAGCTTCATTCGCTAATTTTTGGATACGGAAACCACCGGCTCTGCCGGTGGAGGCACCCGGTAAAAGCTTTAGCTTTAAGCATCGAGCGAAGCGAGCTACAAGTAGAAGGCTTGATAAAAGAATTAGCCACAAGTAGAACATAAATCGCCCGTTTACGGGCTGTAGGGCAGAAAATGCAAGTGAAATAAAATTCAGTGCCCCTTGAGGGGCTTGCCAGCAATAGGCCCTTATAGGGCCAAATCAAACCTCCGGCTTAGCCGGAGGTTTTGATTTACGAGTAAAATTTTAAGGGGCGATCAGCCCCTTACTTTGCGTAGAACTCAAAGTTCTTACCTTCACGAAAGTACGACACTACTCCACCTGTTTCGACTCATTGTACCACTTTTCACCCGAAAAGTCAATGATTTATAGCATAATTCTTTGACTTCTTTACTGTAAACGGTTGATTCACGGACTAATTTTTCAAAAAAGTACGGTAAAAATTAGAATTTTAATGCCGAATTGGGTCTGTATTAGGGGTCAGCGATCCTGGTTCTTTGATAATGCTTGCGCTTGTAATATCGTAATATTCCCATTTTATAATTAGGGTGGTGACATTTTTATCGAAATATGAGTCGAAAGGAGCTCAAATGACATGGCAAAACGTGGCGATAACATTCGCAAAAGAAAAGATGGACGATGGGAGGGGCGTTATAAAAAAGGACGCGCTGTGGATGGCTGTATTATCTACGGTTCAGTATACGGGAAAACCTATAAGGAAGTAAAAGAGAAGATGGCCGCTATCATTAGCCATCCATTACAACTGGCCACACCAAAAGGTCAAGGGAAAACATTTGGTGAGGTGCTGAATTTATGGATGGATAATAATCGGGTGCGCTTAAAGGGCGGGACGATTAACAAATATCAGAACCTTATTGACACACACATCATGCCCGAACTTGGACAGACTAAAATCAATGAACTCTCAGCAACGAGGATCAACACATTCCTGAATGAGATAATTTCAAGAGGTAGAGTCGACGGCTCCGGCGGATTATCGGCCTCTTATGTCAGGAGCATCATGTTGGTAATCAATGCCGCCATAAAATATGCGGTTAGTGAGCAACTTTGCTCGCCATTGAAGACTCCTATTTGTAAGCCCCCGGCGGATAAAACAGAATTGTCCATTCTAAGCGCAGAGGAACAGAAAAAACTGGAAGCCTCGCTGCTAAACAACCTCGACTTGACAGGTGCCGGGATATATATTTCGCTTCACACCGGGCTGAGAATCGGCGAGATTTGCAGCCTTGCATGGAATGATATTGACATGAATAAAAGAGTTATTCATGTCCGGCATACTGTCGCACGAATTAGAAGCAGCAGTTCCGCTGGTTCTACAATATTGGTTATAGACACCCCAAAAACCAAAGCGTCCAAACGCGATATTCCTATTTCGTCTACACTGCTGCCAATACTGCTTAAACTGAAAACTCTATCCAGCAAAGGCTTTCTTTTGACCGGGACAAACGAATTCATTAAGCCCCGTACATTTGAGTACCGCTACCATAAGATTCTTGATGATTGCGGAATTACCTCCGTGAACTACCACGCCTTGAGACATACATTTGCCACACGCTGCGTAGAAGCCGGTGTAGATGTCAAGTCTCTCAGCGAAATCCTCGGGCATGGGAATGTAAGCGTTACTCTTAACACATATGTACATTCCTCATTGGAAATGAAGAGAAACCAGCTTGAAAAGCTGGCTACCTTATCTGCTTGAGCTTAGCGATCCATTGTGGTCAAAATAATGGTCAACAAGTCCTCAAAGTCAAGCAAATACAAGGGTTTGTAGAGCTTTGGTGTAGAACTTTGAGTTCTACGCAAAGTAAGGACAAATTTTTTTACGCACCCACCAAGCAAGCGCTTGATATCAGAACAACATATGTGTTTAGAAACGAAAAGGTGAAGAATTAAAAGCATGGAAAATGATCGCAAAAAGGAAGTCATCAATATCTGTCTCGACCTTTTCATCGAAAAGGGACTGACCTCGACATCAACAAGAAACCTGAGCAGTGCATTGAAGCTGCAAAATGCTGGGTTGTACTATTATTTCGAGAGTAAAGATGAGGCGGTTATTGCTTGCGCAGAAGAGGCTGCACTTAGGGTGGAAAGCGCTTTAATTCCTGGTGCCCTGCATGATATCGATGATTTAGATACTATGATGAAGCGTTTGCAATCCAGAGCCGATGAAATGGTCCCTACGATGAGGTTCCTCGTAACTGTGTGCGCAAGCAGTCAATACAAAGACAAAATGAAACCTGCTCTTGGTAGGTTGGCCAAAAGATACGGACATTATGCAGAACAGGTTGCAAAAAGATTGAATTGCAGCAAGGAAGATGTAGAACCTTATGTTTATCTGGTGATTACAGCAGTTGCAAACTATATGATTTTTTCTGAAGATTCCCTTGTGACTCCCCAGATAAGAATTGCAAAGGAGGCAATTCATAATCTCTTATCTTCCTCCCGAAGCACTGACAAAGGAGGTGCGCTGTAGCATGAAGTTTAAGGCGAAAGCAAAAGATTGCCAGCTTTTGGTTAAAGCAAAGACTTCAATCGGTGAATCCATCGACGAAAAGGAACTTGATAGGTTTTCTCGTGTTTATTTGCGCGGATTTCTTAAACCGAAGATGGTTAAAAGAAATCTGATTGAATATACCGGCCCAGTAGGTATTAGCCTCTATGAGAGATTGAAGAAACCAACCACAAAAAGAGAGTTTTTATTCATTCTAGAGCAGATTGTCGTTGCTGTTCAGAAACTTCAGGCAAATGGCATGGGACTGAACAATTTGGTGATGGATTTGCAGCATGTGTATATAAACGAAGTGACCAAAGAGATCCAGTTTATATATATTCCTACTATGAAAAACGGATTACAAAATCTCAATCTGGTTGAGTTTATTGAGTCTATAGCATACTCGGTAAAGCCAGCAGACAACAAAGATAACGACTTCGTTGCACGATTTATTTATTTCTTTAAGGCAATGGTCCCTTTCGATATCAATAAGGTTGAGAGCTTTGTTGCAAAAGAAGACAGGAGCGTTATAAACACAATCAAGAAGCAAAATGCTGGGCAAAGCGGCTTTATGACAGATAAGCCCCGGCATTATTACGACCACTACGCTGGTAAAGAGAAAAGTGGGGATGACGATCCTACGGGTTTGTTAGTTGAAGATGATGATCCTACAGGACTGCTCGTAGATGACGAGAATGATCCTACCGGACTGCTTGTAGATGACGATGAGCCCACCGGCCTTTTAAACGCCGACGATAATGACGAGGCTACAGGGCATTTATCTGATAATGATGCTGACGATGACGCAACTGGTCTTCTAGTCGGGGATGATGCTGATATTCTATTCCCAACCTTGTTTCGTGTTCTTACAGAGGAAACAATCAGCATTAATAAGCCGGTTTTTAGGATTGGGAAAGAAAGAAGCTATGTTGACTATTTCGTCACAAACAATATTGCGGTAAGCCGAAGTCATGCTGATATTATTACGCGTGGCAGCAAATACTTCGTAAAAGATCTCAACTCCAAAAATCACACTTACATCAACAATCATGAACTCCCAATTTATATGGAAGTCGAGATTCACGATGGTGACAGGTTGAAGTTAGGTAACGAAGAATTTATTTTTAACATTCAGAAAGAGAGGTGCGCATATGGAAACTAGCAGGTCTTTTTACTACCAATATGCATCACCGAAAACGAAAGCATTTGTTACCATAGCAATTATGTCTTCATTTGTTTCCGCTGCGACAAACTTAATTGATTTTTTGTTTGGCGATATTCTGGCAATTGTTAGCGTCATTTTCTATTTGGGTGCGGCATTCACGCTCTTGTTTTATAAAAACTGGATGTTGCCGGTAGCTATTGCCATATATAGCTTATTTTTCTCGTTCATGCTGTTTGATGGCGTTTCGCTAGTTGTAGGGGTTTTAAATATCATTTTTGGGATTATTGGAGCAATCAAAATCCGCAAGGTTAATGCTGCATATGAATTACTCTGTAAAAATGGTACAAAGCCTAAAACTCTTATTTAACTTTATATGTGGGAAAGGAGTGGTAAATCAATGCATTTTATTGCTACAGCAGATACCGATATCGGTATCTCTAAAGATACAAACCAGGATAGTGCCCTAATAAAACATGCAAAGTCGGACGGAAAAGAAATTCTTCTCGCCGTCATCTGTGATGGTATGGGCGGTCTGTCAAAAGGAGAACTCGCAAGTGCCACAGTAGTCCGAGCATTTGCAAAGTGGTTTGACGAAGAGCTCCCTTACGAGCTTAACAATGTTGATTTGCAAGTTATTGGCGCCAAGTGGTCGCTTCTTCTCAAAGAACTGAACGTGCAGATTCTTGAGTATAGCAAGGAAAATAACATTGACGGTGTGGGCACAACTTTCTCTGGAATATTATTCATCGATGACCAGTATGTGATTGGTCATGTTGGTGACACGCGAGTATATCACATTGGGGCTTCTCTAACCCAGCTCACAACGGATCAAACCTTTGTGGCAAGGGAAATTAGCCGTGGAACCATGACCCTTGAGCAATCAAGGACTGACAAACGCCGCAATCTCCTTCTCCAATGTATTGGAGCTTCTAAGGTAGTTGAACCGCAGCTTATCTGTGGGAAAGCTGAAAAAGGCGCTTATATGCTTTGCTCTGACGGATTCCGGCATGAAATAAGCGAAGCCGAAATGTACGAGTCACTTAACCCGATCAATCTGATGAACAAGGATGCCATGCACAACAATGCGAAGTATCTGATTGAGCAGGTTAAGAAAAGAGAAGAAAAAGATAATATATCTGTTCTTCTGATCAAGGTGGAGTGAGGTGTGGGCATATGACTGAGATAGGAACCGTAATCGACGGTAAATATGAAATACTGAAAGAAATCGGTCGCGGCGGTATGTCCGTTGTTTACCTCGCAATGGACAAGCACCTAAACAAACAGTGGGCTGTCAAGGAAATCCGAAAAAAAGGCAGCGGAAAGAATGACGAGATCGTTGTAAACAGTTTGCTTGCCGAAGCAAACATGATGAAAAAACTTGACCATCCCGCCTTACCGCGAATTGTTGATATTATCGATAACGGCGTGACAATTTATGTCGTGATGGACTATATCGAAGGCGAATCGCTGGATAAGATCCTCAATGAGTACGGTGCGCAGCCGGAGGAACTGGTTGTAAACTGGGCAAAGCAGTTGTGCGACGCACTCTCTTATCTGCATTCGCAAAAACCTCCGATTATTTACCGTGATATGAAACCGGCGAATGTTATGCTCAAGCCGGAGGGCAACATCAAGATAATCGACTTCGGTATTGCCCGAGAATATAAAGAGCAAAACCTTGCGGACACGACAGTGCTTGGTACGAAGGGCTATGCACCGCCCGAGCAGTACAGCGGGCAGACAGATCCGAGATCTGACATTTTTGCTCTCGGAATGACAATGCACCATTTGCTTACCGGTGTTGACCCCAGGAATGGAGAGCCGTATGCTTCAGTTCGCCAATGGAATCCAGAGCTGTCCGAAGGCATTGAAATAATAATTGACCGTTGCGTAGAGCCAGCAGCAGAAAATCGCTATCAAAGCTGTGCGGATTTGCTTTATGATTTGGAGCATCCGGAGCTTATTACAAAGGGATTTAAAAAGAAACAACGAAGAAAGCTTATTTCTTTTATTGTTGCAATCGGCATGTCTGCGATTATGGCAATCGCTGGACTAGTACTCAATATAACAGCAACAAATGTTAATAATCAGGACTACGATGCAAATCTCGCCAGTTCTGACCCATCAAAATACTTTGCTGCGGTTGAAATTTATCCGGAGCGTGTGGACGCTTATAATAAGTTAATTGAGTATTACAAAAACAACGGCGCATCAAATGATCAAATAACCAAGGTCGGTAATACGATTGAATCGAAAGCCGATTTGTTAGACATCACCAATCCCGAAATTGCAGATATGTACTACGACATGGGAAAGCTCTATTTTTCGGACTATGATGGTTCTTTCAAGAGTAGAGCGGTAAGTGCACAGGGATTTTTCAAAACCGCTGCAGGTGCTCAAGCAAATTTTGATAAAAAAGAAATTGCTGCTTGTTACGATTCCATTTGTGAGTTTATGACAAAGCAAAGCACTACATCCGAGCATTCCTTGCAGGATTATACGGACTTGTTCAATGAAATAAATAAAGCAATGTCCACTGTTGATAAGGCCGCAGACAGCGAAGCCAATTATGATAGGATCTCGCTTTACTATGTAACAATGCTTTTAATAAACGACCAGGCCGAGTATATGGCTGGTGTTGGATTTGAACGGCAAACAGCCCTTGATATGATGGTAGAGCTTAATCAGAAAGCCAACGGGATTACTTCCACCCTGCCCTATGTTAACGAGCTGAAAGATGAGATCAAGTCAAGTTATGATGCGTTCAATGCAAACATTAATGCAAAGTATAACGAAGTCGAAAAACGTCAGCAAGGAGGTAATTAAGAGATGGCACAAACATTGCAGACCCTATCAGTTATCTCTTTCGTGATTGCCGGTGCGTGTTTAGTCCTTGCGGTGTTTTTCTGGCTGTTCTTCAAGATTCCGACAGTTATCGGTGATCTTTCAGGCAGAACAGCGAAAAAATCTATTGCGAAAATGCGCGCAGCGAACGAAAAAACTGGCACTAAATCTTACAAAGAAAGCAGGATCAATGCCGAACGCGGCAAACTGACTGGAACAATACCGAACTTAGGCAAGCCGGACAAGTCGCAAAGAACTCCCCATGATGGAAAGCCGGAGACTGGTTTGTTGACAGAGAACAAAGCGGATGGGTTTGAATCGGAAGCAACAGGCATGCTTGATGAGGCAACCAGCATTCTCGGTTCCGAAACAACGGGCCTGCTGGTCGACGACAATGCAACAGCACCTCTTGCATCTTTGCCCCGTAAGTTTCCTGCTCATTCCAGTGGCAAACAGCTCGAAATGATTGAAGAGGTAATGCTTGTCCACACCAAAGAGGTGATCTGATGGATTGGGCACGCAGATCTTACTGCCGTCAGCAAAAAATGCTACGCTATTATACCATAGCATTAATAGCGTTATCGCTTTCAGTTTTTTTGATGCCTATTGTCAACGAAATTAAGACTAGCACAAAAATACCAATATATATGGATGGCGCCTTATTTTGGATTGCATTTATTTCAACTGTCAGAATGGTGGTTAAAATTAACAGGTCAAGGCGCCGCAGTCCATCATTCAATGAGCGATATGGAGAACTGAAAAAACTTGGACTAATACACTTCTTCCAAAATAAAGAGGCTGTAATTATGGATGCGATGATGTTTGTTTCACTGATTGCGTTTATAGTTGTTCGCTTTCTAAGGTGGAGTACAACGGTTTGTTTCCTTTTTGTTTCCATGTTTTTGTTTTCATTTGGGATGCACTGCATGTTGAATGGAATCAATTACATTTATATAAAACACAAAACAAATGTTAGGAGAGATTAGATTATGGACAAAAGTAGAACTAAGCTGCTCGATAGAGTGCTAGCCGTAACGCTTGCCGTAATTATGTTGATTGCAATGGTCCCGATGTCAACAATAACGGCTTTTGCTCTGCCTTTCGAGGCAGGGGGCAATTGCCAGGAGACAAATTGCAGCGGCAAATTACAATGGTTTGACAATTCCAAGGAAGATGGTAAGCACTATCTTGTCTGCGATAATGACGAGTGCGTTCGCAGTAACATTGAGAATGCATATTTGGTTCATAACCAAGGTGATGGTGATGCCGATTGCTTAATTTGCAATCCGCCTCACGCACACGGTGGATTCGTGTACAGCGTTGAAAATGATAATAAAACCCTTGTTGCAACTTGCGGCAGTGCAGGAACCTGTAATTTAGAGGGAAGAAAGGTATCCATCACAATCGCAGCTCCGTCCAATTTGGAGTATGATGGCACTGTAAAGGCAGCGACGATTGATGGCGCAGTTGAGTGGAAAACTGCTACCGGTAACGATGCTCCAGAAATTACATACAATGCTGAGCCTAAGGCTGTTGGTTCATATACCGCAAGCATTACCGTATCTGGAACCACTGCATTTGTTGAGTTTTCGATTGTTAAAGGGACCCCGGTATTTACTGTACCTACAGAATTGACAGCGGAATACGGTCAGACTTTGGCTGATGTTGCCCTCCCCGCAGGATTTACTTGGAAAGATGAAACCGAATCTGTAGGCGAAATTGGAGAAAATACCTTTAAAGCAACATTTACACCTTCTGACACAGATAATTATAACACCATTGATAACGTGCTTATTAAGGTTGCTGTCGGTAAAGCCCACAGCAGCATTGAGGCACCTTCGATTTCCGGTGAAGCCACACAAACATCAATTACTCTAAAAGAAGTCACTCCTACGGTGGGCGATGGTGCTGTGGAGTATGGTTATGTTGTCGATGAGGCTGATAAAGACGATCCTTCCAAGGTGACGAACTGGCAAAGCAGCACAACATTTACCGGGCTTGAAGGTAGTAAAACATACTACTTCTATGCGCGCGTAAGTGAAACGGAAAGCTATACTTCTGCTGTAAGTACTGTCGCAGCTATTGCAACTAAGGAAAAGGAAAACGGAAAGATTACTCTTTCCATTGCAAGCTGGACCTATGGCGAAACAGCAGCGACTCCGGAGTATAATATTGATAAAGGCGATTATTCAACTGTTAAGATCGAATACGCTGAAAGAGGCGGACTCAACTGGGATACAAGTGTTCCTTCCAAGGCAGGAAAGTACACTGTAAGGGTTGTGTGCGGTGCAAATGCTGTATGGGCAGAGGCGATTCAGTCCTACGATTTTGAAATTTATCAAAAAGAGGTCACCATTACATGGTCTGATACTACTCTGATTTATAATTCGCAAGATCAAAAGCCTTCTGCATCAATTACTTCCGGCGTTATCAATGAAGACGATGTAACTGTTTTGGTATCTGGTGAAACAACGAAAAGTGCCGGCAAACACCGTGCTGAAGCTATTTTGAGCGGAACCGATAAGGACAACTATGTCATTAAGTCCAATAAGACTCAGTTGTTTACTATCAATCCCAAGGAAGTAACTATCACTTGGCCCGATGAAAAGCTTACCCATAATGGAAATCTGCAGCCTACCGCTGTAATAAATGATCGCGAGATTTTTGCCGGTGACGTTGTAAGCGTTAAAGTCGACGGTGCACAAAAGCGTCCCGGTAAATACACCGCAACAGCGAGCTTGCGTGGCAAAGATGCTTCTAATTATGTAATTAATGCACATTTAACTTCTTTTGAATTTGTAATTTCCAATCTTGAAACACCTGAAGATCCGTTTACCATTGTAAAGGCTAGCGACCCTGGCACGGAAGCTGCCACAACTAACGGTTGGTACAACTATGATGTCATTATTAAGCCAAAGCAGGGCTATAAAATTGCTACATCCGATGAAAATGATGACACCTTCGCTTCTGAAATCAAAATTACTGACAGCAAGCACGATTACAAAGTATTCCTGAAAGAGGATAGAATAGGCGGAGGATATACCGGTGAGATTCCGGTCGGCAACATCAATATTGATAAAACCGCTCCGACTGTATCTGTGAAGCTTAATGAGGATAACATTTGGGAATCGTTCTTAAACATTATTTCCTTCGACGCATATGACAGATTCTTTAATACCACACAGACAGTTACTATTACTGCTAAAGATGAATCGGGCACAAATGCAGCAGGCAATAGCGGTATTGAAAATGTCTCGTATTATGTAAGTAATGTTGGAATGACGCTTGATTCTGTAAAGGCTTTGAAAGACTCCGATTGGACTACAGGAACCACCGTAACCTTTAATAGAAACAATAACTATGTCGTATACACAAAGGTGGTCGATAAGGCTGGCAACATTACCTATGCGTCATCGGATGGTTTTGTGTATGATGATACATCGCCCGTAATTAATGTATCTTTTGATAACAACAGTGCACTGAACGATAAATACTTCAAGAATGATAGAGAGATTACAATCGATATCACCGAGCACAATTTTGATGCTGAAAAAGTTGATGTAACAGTAACTGCAAAGAATGCAGATGGAAAGGATGTAGATATCCCGGATTATGCCGCATATGCAAAGGACCCGGAGAACTGGAAGAATAATGAAGACAATAAGGGCGAGGATTCTTATACTCTTAGAATGGTTTTCAGTGCCAATGCAAACTACACATTCGATGTCAAATGCTTAGACAAGGCTGGTAATGCCAATAACGGCGTAGATTACGGCACTTCTGTGGCACCTACGGAGTTTACCATTGATAAGACTGCGCCGAACGTTTCTTTGACAATTGAGGGATTTGCAGATAAATCTTGGGCGGAAACATGGGCGACTGCTAAAGGCGATGGGGTCCGTACCGCTATTGATTATAATGGCCGTTGGTCCAACAGCGCTGCAAAGGTTTCCGCAACCTCCACAGACGATTTGAGCGGCATCGACTACATCGAGTATTTCAGAACTGAAAATATCGTAACCGATATTACGGCACCCGGAATCACCTGGAGTAATTCTACCAAGGGGCTGGATGCGAACAGAGATACATTTGAGTTTGAGGTTGCTCCCAACGAGAAGTTTATTGTTTATGTCCATGTTGTAGACAAAGCCGGAAAAGACATTTACTTGTCCTCGAATGGCGTAATTGTGGATGACAAAGCTCCCGGAGGTGATCAATATTCTCCTGAAATTGATATCAAACTTCCGACCGCTAACGCAAATGGTATCTACAACAAAGATGACACAGTGCAAGTTGATTTAAAGGTTGTTGAGCCGAAATATAGCGGTGCAGGAACTCAGACTGATACTGGTATTTACTCTGGCATTAGGGAAATTAAGTATGTCATCAAGGCTGACGATATCGGAGCCATTGAAGAGAACACATTTAATTTGAGTGATGGCAGCAAGAGAGACAGTAATGGCCTCATCTGGTCCTGGACTGGCTCCATTACTATCGATAAGGCTAAGTTTAATTCTAACAATGTTGTTGTTTTGATTACGGCCATCGATAACGCCGGCAATGTTCATACATCCACAACAAAGGCTGGGGACATTAAGATTGATATCACCGATCCTGAAATTGATGTATTTTATGACAATGACAGCGCTGACAATGCAAAGTATTTTAAAGATGATAGAACTGCAACCATCGTTGTTACCGAAAGAAACTTCAAAGAGGAAGATGTAAAGATTGCTATCACAAATACTGACGGTGTAATCCCGACCATTAGTAAATGGCGGGTGACCGAAGACAAGGACAACCCAGATAACACCAAATGGACAGCAACTGTCACCTATAGCGCCGACGGAGATTACACATTTGATATTGCCTATACCGACCTTGCGGATAACGCATGTGCAGGTGCCCGATATGGTAACAGCGTTGCTCCTACGGAATTTACTGTTGATAAGACACGGCCTGTTGTCTCTGTGAGCTACAACAACAACGACGCAAGAAACGACAAGTACTTTGCGGCGCCTCGCACGGCCACCGTTGTTGTAACGGAACATAATTTCGATGTAAATCGTGTAACCTTCACACAGACAGCAGCGCTGAACGGAGCTGCAATCGCGATCCCCGCCGCATCCTGGACCCACAGCGGCGATGTACACACTGCAGACATCGTATTTGACAGAGATGGCGACTATACCTTCGATGTGTCGGTCAAGGATATGGCGGGCAATGAAAGTGCGGCGGTCAACTACGGCAACAGCGTTGCAGGCAAAGACTTTGTCATTGACCAAACCATCGAGAAGCCGACAATTGGCGGCATTAAAAACGGCGGCGCTTATAAGAATGAAGTGATCCCGACCATTTCGCTGAACGATGTGAACTATGATTCCTGTGAGGTCAAACTTGTGCGCACTCGATTGGGCGAAAAGAATGTCGATGTTACCGCCGAGTTCATTAAAGGCTTGTCTGAGCAGGCGCAGGGCGCTTCGGGTACGTTTGATACCTTCAAAAAACTGGTCGAAAACGACGGCATTTACACATTAACATTAAAGATGGTCGACAAGGCCGGCAACGAGGAAAGCGAAGAGTATACATTTACTGTTAATCGCTTCGGTTCTGTGTACGAGTACAGTGATGCGCTGGTCGAACTGATCAAGGACGGCGGTCAGTATGTGCAATCCGTTGGTTCTGACCTAGTTATCACGGAGTACAATGCGGACAAACTGTTGGCCGGCTCCCTGAATATCCTCGTTACCCGTGACGGTGAAAATGTTGATGTGGATTACACGAGCGATCCGGCGGTCAATGAAGCAGCCGGCATCGGCCAAAGCGGCTGGTATCAGTACACTTACACCATCAAGGCAGCGAACTTTGCTCAGGATGGCGTTTACAAGATTTCTCTGACCTCCAAGTATGCCACGGATGACTCCGCCGAGAATGAGTCTACCAGCGTGCCGAACAATTCCATTGACAGTCAGGGCAAGGAAATTATTGATTCGATGAACTTCACTGTAGACTCCGTTGCACCCGAGATCAGAAACATTGTCAATTTGGATAAGAGAATTGCTGACAGAGATAAGATCGTAGATGGCAAGCTGAATGTCAAGTATACCGTAGTTGATGTCGGCGGTCTGCAATCTATTGAAATTACCGTGAACGGCAAGACAATTCAAACGCTTACCGAAAAAGAAATTGCCGATAATACCTATAACTTTACCGGCAGCTTCGATATTGATGAGCAGGACAGCACAACAGCTCAGAAGGTTCGTATCAAGGTAACAGACCTTGCAGGCAATGTGACCGACACGGATTCCGATGACTTCCTCAAGGAGCATTCCGCCGACAACGAAAACAGTACATATGTGTTCTTTAACAAAGTTACTGTTTCTCGCAACTTCTTCGTCCGCTGGTATGCAAATACCGCTCTCTTCTGGGGCTCTATTGGCGGCGTTATCGTCTTGGCCGCTGCCATCTGGTTCCTGGTAACATCTAAGCGCAAAAAGAATAAAGAAAAGTAATTAAATTCGTGTGGCTCCCGTGCAGGAGAAATCCTGCACGGGAAGCCCAACACTATTTATTAGAAGTTGAATCACATCACATATCTATGTGCTCCAACTTGTAATAAATGAAAAGAACTGTAAGAAGGTAAAGCTAATATGAATGTTTTAATTGATAATAACTACATAAAGGAAATGGAGTGCGGCTCTAATTTCGCATATATTTTAAGCGACAATAATGCCTTCTTGTCTACAGAGTATAAGGTCCTGCAAAGCCAAGCAAGTAGTTGCTTTGTCAAATGCATGAAGATGGCGTATAACGGGAGTGTGCAACTGTATTATTTAACTAAGGGATTAAAATCATTTGCTTCCATGATCCCGACATTAGATGCAGATAGTTTTTTGACTATCGTGTCGAATTTGCTTTCGGATATTATTGAAGTCAAACATAACGGCTTTTTATCCTGTCAGAATATTGACATCTCGTTTGAACGCATTTATGTAGACCCTGCAACTCACAAGGTTAGTTTGGTATACCTGCCGCTTAGCTTGCACATTTATGATGACAATTCGAGTTTTGAAAACGAAATTAGGACTGGGCTTATAAAGCTTATTTCCGGAGTATCCACGCTCTCAACCTCTAAAACCATGCAGTTTTCTGCGGATCTGTCGAATGGTACGCTTAGCGTAGAAAATTTGTATGCCCGTATCAAGGGGGGAAGAAACACGAATAATGGACAGTCTCATATTGATCAGACTGATGTTAACGAAAGAAAACAAAGTTCCGGTTTGTTACGCATTATAGCTATGAACGCCCCTACTCGCATTGAAATTACTGTTACCAAGGATTCATTTATCATTGGCAAAAAAGCCGAACTCTGCGATGGCGTTATTGATTTCAACAAGATGATTAGCCGTTCTCACTGTCGCATAAATAGAAAAGGTAATCAGTACACGATTACTGATTTGCAAAGTGCAAACGGCACATATGTGAATAAAATCCGACTGCAGCCAAATCAGCCTTATCCAATTAATAACGGCGATATAATTCGCTTGGCAAACAGCGATTTTCAGGTGAGCATAGGATAAGGAGGGGCGAATTGTGGCTAAGCCAAGAATTATTGTTGCAGATACCGATATTAACTACATTATCCCGCTGCAGTTAAAATTTGTTGAAGATTTTTTTGAGAAAGTAGACCTTGAAATTATTACTGATAAAGAATACTTCGACACGCTATTCTCTGCACCTCAACAAGTTGATATTTTGATTGTTTCAGAGCAACTATACAGTCAAGCAATGCAGCGTCACAACATTTCTCATATTTTTGTTATGACCGAGCAGTATGAGGAAGATCGGACAGCCGACTTGAATGTTAATTATATTTTTAAATATACAAGCATTAAGGAAATCTTTAATGAGATCACTGGCAAGAGTGCAGATGTGTTGAAAATCAGCATGTCTTTAAAGCAAGATACTCAAGTAATACTGTTTTATTCTGCTAGTGGTGGTACTGGAAAAACAACTGTTGCGATGGGTGTTAGTGCATCTTTGACTAAGAACTATAAGCGTGTTCTCTACATCAACGCAGCTCGTTTGCAGGTGTTTCAGCATATGCTCGAAAACCACTCTGCGATTGCTGCATCCGATGTGTATGCAAAGCTTGCTATTGCCGGGGAGAATATCTATTCAGACATTAAGCATGTTATTCGGAAAGAGCTTTTTAGCTACCTCCCACCCTTTAAGGCCGCGCTTATGTCTTTAGGCTTGAGTTACTCGGTTTTTGAGAAAATTATCATTTCTGCTAAAAAAAGCAGAGATTATGACTGTATAGTGGTAGATGCAGATATCACATTTGATGAAGATAAGGCAGCGCTCTTTAATCTTGCAGATAAGGTTGTTGTCGTTCTAAATCAAAGCCTTGCATCTGTCCTAGCCACCAATATTCTTGTGGCCAATATTAACGGAGTGAATGCAGAAAAGTATATCTTTGTTTGTAATGATTTTGATAAGGATGAAGACAACGCTCTTATCTCCCCTAATGTTTCACTGAAATTCACGATTAGTGATTACATTGAGCATTTTAATCATTACGAGGGGATGAAGCCTGATGATTTATCTAAGGAGAGCAGTATTCAAAGAACAGCTTTTTTGATTATTTGAGAGGTGAAATAAATGAGCAAAGGAACCGCAATAATTGTATTAAATCTAACAAAGAAAAACATAACCGCAGACATTGAGGTGCCACTAAATATTTCAGCAAATGAGTTCGTTGTGGCACTCAATAGCGCATATGATCTTGGAATTGATACAACCAATATTAAAAACTGTTATCTAAAAGCCGAAAACCCTATAGCACTTCTTAGGGGGAATAAATCCTTAATGGAGTTCGGATTGAGAAACGGCAGTGTTATCAACTACACAGAATAGGGGGCCAAGTAAGATGAATTTAAGATATAAAATAATACTATCAAATAATAATTTTTACAAAGAGATTGAACTTACAGAAGATTTACAACAAATAAAAGTTGGTACAGGTGTTGACTGTGATGTTCGGCTTCGTAAGGAACTGTTTTTTGGTCAAGTGGAGCTGGTATTTGCAAGAAATAACGAAGCATGGTCTGTTATGTGTTCCGATAACCTTTACTTAACTGCGGGAGACATTAGAAAATTTGCAACAAAAAAACTAAATCACGGCGATGTGCTGGAGGTAAAATATCAAGAATCGGATAATTTTGTTTTTTCGCTTGATTTTATCATTGATTTTGATCAGAGGAAAAAATACGAACGGGCATTTGATATCTCTGGAAAGGCCAGTGTTTCTATTGGTAATAATAAAGAATGTGATATTTACATTTCTAGTGAGTATATCTCAGGAGATTCTATTGTTATAACCAGAAACAAGGGCCTGTTTATTTTGTCTGTTAATCAAACATCCTATGGCGTGTATATTAATGGATCGAGGGCCAAAACGGGTGACGCTTTGCGAAATGGAGATTTTTTGTCTATTTCTGACTTCTTCTTTTATTTAAAGAATGATAGGCTGTGGGCAGAAATACGAGCAGATGTGTCTGTTAAAGGGCTTGCTTATATGGATTATCCAGAGTGCAACCATTATCCCAAATTTACTCGTAACGCACGCGTGAAAATTGTTCCAAGCAATGATACCATCGAGATCTTAGATCCTCCAGAGCTTCCAGAAAAGCCCAAAGGGAGTATTTTTATGCGACTACTACCATCTTTGGGTATGATGGTATCGGCCGCTGTAATGGCAATGCTCGGAAGTATAACAATGATTATTTTTTCTGGCATTTCTGGTGTTATGTCTATAGTTACTGCAGTAATTACACTTAAAGCAGGAAATAAGGAATACAACCAGAGCGTCGCAAGTAGAGAAAAGAAATACACAAGCTATATAGAGCGCAAAAGGCAAGAGATTGAAAGCTGTCGAAAAGACGAGCAACTTGTTTTAGACGAAATTTATATTTCGCAAGAGTTAGAGCAACAGAAGCTACGATCGTTTTCGCCAGATTTATTCGATCGCACAAATCAAGACGAAGATTTTTTGTGTGTTAGGTTAGGGAGTGGCGAGGTCGCTGCCAAACGTTTAATAAAATACAAAAAACATGAGCGAATGGAAATTTCCGACTCTTTACAAGTGTTGCCAGAACAAATTTCCTCTGAGTACAAGTATATCGATAATGCTCCGATAGTTTGCGATTTCAAAAAGGCAGATGTTGTCGGTGTTATTGGTAACGAGAAAAATAGATATTCAATCTTTAAAAATATCCTTCTCGATATATGTGCACGACACTATCACACGGACGTGCAGATTTTTCTCGTTGTTGAGTCAAAGCACGCTGAGCAGTTTAAGTGGATGAGATTTCTTCCCTATTTAGAAAACAGCGCGACTGGGACACGAAATATTGTCTGTGATGATGAAAGTAAGAATCTCGTGTTTGAGTATCTGTATAAGGAGCTTAATTGGAGAGAACAGTACAAAACATACAAAACGAATTTTGTTGTGTTTTTCTATGATGAGTATGGATTTAAAAGCCATCCAATATCCAAGTTCGTCAACAACTCTAAGGAATTAGGAGTAACTTTTGTCTTTTTCGCAGATCAGAAATCCGATATTCCTCTCGGTTGCGACTATATCATTAATGCCGTTGATAATATCACAGGCACCCTGGTGGAAACTGCAAATCGTGATCATACATCAAAGTTTACATATACTAATGTGTCTGATAAAGATTTTGCTAGTGTTGTAAAGATGTTGGCACCAATCTATACCGAAGAGATCTCTCTCGAAGGAACATTGACAAAAAATATTTCTTTGTTTGAGCTTCTCAATATAATAGCCGTAGATGATATAGATCTTGAAAACAGATGGAATACATCAAGGGTATTTAAAAGCATGTCGGCTCCACTTGGTGTTTCCAAAACTGGAATCGTGAATTTGGATTTGCACGATAAAGCACACGGCCCTCATGGTCTTGTTGCGGGTACGACCGGCTCTGGTAAGTCGGAAATCCTTCAAACCTACATCCTATCTATGGCGACATTGTATCACCCCTATGAGGTTGGCTTTGTCATTATCGACTTCAAGGGCGGCGGTATGGTTAACCAATTCAAAAACCTGCCCCACTTATTGGGTGCAATTACGAATATTGATGGTAAGCAAATCAACCGCTCATTAATGTCCATTAAGGCTGAGCTTGAAAAGAGGCAGCGCCTTTTTGCCGAAGTGGAAGTTAACCACATTGATAAATATATACAAAAGTTTAAAGATGGAGAGGCAACGGTTCCACTCCCTCATCTTATCCTCATTGTAGATGAGTTTGCGGAATTGAAAGCGGAACAGCCAGAATTTATGAAAGAACTCATCTCCGCAGCTCGTATCGGACGAAGTCTAGGTGTTCATCTAATCCTTGCTACGCAAAAACCATCTGGGCAGGTTAACGAGCAGATTTGGAGCAACTCTAGGTTTAAACTCTGTTTGAAAGTCCAAAGTCAAGAGGATAGTAATGAGGTCCTTAAATCCCCTCTTGCCGCTGAGATTAAGGAAGCTGGTAGAGCGTATCTTCAAGTTGGAAATAACGAAATATTTGAGCTATTTCAGTCGGCATACAGCGGTAGCCCTGAGCGGATGGAAGATGCCGGAAGCCGGATAAATGAGTTTGCCTTGTATGATATTAGCCTCTCTGGAAAAAAGAAACCTATCTATGTACAGAAGCGCAAAAAGGAAGCAGGGAATTCCAGAACACAGCTAGAAGCGATAGTAGACTATGTACATGACTATTGCGAAAAGAAGGCTATATCTAAGTTGTCGGATATTTGTTTGCCGCCGCTCCCTGGGGTTTTGAAGTATGTCGATCTTCCCAAAAGCAGTAAAGAGCCTGGAGTTTGTGTAAGGCTTGGAATGTATGATGATCCTTCCAATCAATATCAAGGAGAGATTTCTATTAATCTGTCGGAGGACAACCTAATAATTGTTGGCTCCGCACAATACGGAAAAACGAATACGCTTCAGACAATCATAAGAGACCTTGTTGAGAATTATAGTTCTAATCAAGTAAATGTGTACATTCTTGATTTTGGCTCTATGATCTTGAAGAACCTCGAAAAACTAAAACACATTGGAGGTGTAATTATTTCCTCGGAAGAGGAGCGCGTTATAAATCTCTTTAAAATGCTTACATGCGAGTTGGCGCATAGAAAAGAACGCCTTGCCACAGAGGGTGTCAGTTCGTTTGTTTCTTATCTTGATGCAGGATTTACTGATCTGCCTCAAATAGTACTTATGATTGACAATTTAACGGCACTCCAACAGTTATATCCGAGCGAGAGTGAGTTGCTTCTAAACCTTTGCAGAGAAGGAAACACCGTTGGAATATCGATTATTGTTGCGAACAGTCAAACAAATGGCATTGGATTTAAATATTTATCCAATTTTGCGCAGCGAATAGCCTTCTTTTGTAATGATTCCGGAGAATATACAAGTTTGTTCGACCGTATGCGCATCGCACCGGATAACTTACCTGGCCGTGTTTTGGTTGATATAAACCACCAGATTATGGAGGGTCAAATTTTCCTTGCCTTTGAAGGAGAGCGTGAAATTGATAGAGTTACAACAATGCGCAGCTATGCTGTTGATATCAATGAGCATAATAGTGGGAGTCCTGCCAAGCCTATTCCTGTTGTTCCCGAAATTGTCACGATAGCTTCGCTGAAAGCACAGCATCCGGAACTTTGTCAAGCAGCATATCAAATCCCGTTTGGTATGAATTACGCTGATATGCGTATTGAGTATCTAAATCTTTTGCAGAATGGCGTTGTGGGCATTCTTGGAAGAGAAGAAGGTGGAAAGACTAATTTTGTTTTGAATGTGCTTAGTGTAATACAGTCTAACATATTCAGCAACCTCACAAAAGCGTATATCTTCGATGATTCGCGGCACAAACTCGAATCAGTTAACGAGTATGGTTGCGTAGAGACATACACAACTGACATATCTGTAGCGAAAAGTATGATTGAAGAAATTCATTCAACATTGTCGGAAAGAAAGCTTAATATTTCAACAAGCGGCGCTAATATAACTCAGGCTCTTAGTTCTGAACCACTTCTCTTGCTAGTGATATCGGGGCAGGAAAACATTAACGAATTGCTTCAGAGCAGCAAAACACACGACCATATTATGAGCATGGTCAAAGAGCTACGTAGATATAAAGTCTTTGTGATTCTGTCTGGAATTGAAAATGCATCGATACCTTATTCTGCACCTGCCGTATTGAAATATATAAAGGAGTCCAAAGATATTATCGCACTTGATGATATCGGCAACATCCGGTTTCTTGAAATTCCTCTTAAATACCAAAAGGAGTACGCAAAAGAAATTGGTGTTGGCGATGGCTATTCCTTTATTGGCGGCAAGGTAAATAAAATAAAGACGATTCTTAACAAATAAGGAGGCAGAAAGATGAGCAATAAAGCTGATTTCACAGTTTCTACAGGTGTCATCGAGACGACAATGGAAGCAATTAAAAATCTTAATCCATTGTATGAAAAGGTGATTTCCGACATTAAAAGTGTCAGTGAGGAGCTTATTGACACAAGTAACTGGAAGGGCGATGCCCGTGATGAGTTTAAGGATACATACCGTATCGTTGAGCACTACCTTGAGGATGACTCAGAAAAAATATCCTCAATCTCTGATATGCTCAAAGGGTTCAAGGACATATATGATGCAGTTGATGGCGATTCTGCGAAGAAACTATACGAAACTGTATCTGATGCCGTATCCGGTGATAAGAAGAATAAGTGAGGTACAGGCAAATGACTAAGACTGAAAAGAAATTAAGCGTGCTAAAAAAGGGAAAAGCCAAAATGGCACCAGGGGGAAATAGAACCTCCGAAGTAGATTCAAAAGTATCGGCGGTAAAAACGGCGTTTCAAGATTATATCAAGAGTGATAACATCAGTGCGTCGGATCAGGTCACTCAGCGGCTAAAGATACAAATTGAAGAACATGGCGATTTTGATACAGCGGTATACTTTATTAACTGCGCAATTAATAATACGCAGGCAAAGGTTAATGAAGAAAAGGCTGCAGCAAATAACGATAAGTAAGGAGGTGCTCTCATGGCAACATTATGGGTAAGAGATGGATACCAGGCTGAATTTGAAAGAAAAATCAGCTCTTATACTTCTAAAATTACAGACATTAGCGACCAGTATTATAAAGCTTCACAAATCGTAAGTGATTATTCTGGAGACTCAAATGTAAATAGTAGCAATGTCTATTTAAAAAAGCGTAGAGTTGCGTTGCAAGATGCGGTTAGCGCAGCTACCGCACTAAAAAACGCAGCTAATAGCTATGTCGACAAAATCATCAGTTCCGATGTAGTTGTGTCTAAGTCTATTCACAAAGAATCCTATGCCTTTTACAAAAGAAAGGGCATAGGACCACAAAAGGACACATGGGGTGCACGTTCATGGAACTCGATTAAAACCACCGCAAGTGATTTCTGGCATGATGCAAAAAATACCACTAAAAAAATCGTCCAGGATATTAAGGATTTTTACGAGGAATACAAATACATAGTCAACATCGTTGTAGACTTCCTTGCAGTTGCAGCAGCCATTGCCCTCTTCTCGCTGGCTAGTGTAACCGGCGTGATTGGCGTTATATGCTTAATAGGCGCTATATGGGCAACATCAAAAGCTATATATGAGCTTGCAACGGATTGCCTTGCTGCAGAGGCATGGCTAAATGGCGACGAAGGAAAAGCAGAACAACTTGCGAATCGCACGCTAACTGGAGATATTATAAATGCAGGCGAATGGCTGGATGAGAAGCTAGGAACATCATTCTTTAAAACCGCATTTAAAACCGTTCTTGTTGGCTTGGAGATATGCGAGTTTGTGACCGAAGTTGTTTCTCTTATCAATGTTATTAAGAGTTGTTTTAATTTGACAAAGCTCAAGCAGCTTGATCTCAAAAATTTAACACAACGCAGTTGGAAACAAAGTCTTCATTATGCAGAGATGACAAATTGGATGGCTCCAGATCGCTTTGGAAGCGCTCTTAACTGGGGCAAGTTTGCACTAAAGATGACTGGTTTTTCAATCAATATTAGTGTGCGAAACACAAATGAGTTGTTCTCGTCTTTTGTGCAGAATGCAGAAAAGAACAAGTCAACCATTGACAAAATTAAATCTGGTAAGTGGTTTGATGTGTCTGCAATCGGCAAAATCTCAAACGGCCTTTCTAATGATATTGTAAATATTATTATGGCATAAAGAAGGAGGAAATAAGATGTCATCAGAAAAAATGGAAGTACAAGAACTTGTCGAACAAGGAAAAGTCCTTTACTCTCTGGACAAATATGATGAGGCTCTTGAATTGCTGAAAAAAGCAGCAGAATTGGATCCGTACTATGAACCGGTGTACGAAAATTTGAGTGCGTGTTACATCATGGTCGATAAATACGAAGAGGCACGGTCTGTGCTTAATCGTTATCTTATGCTTAATAAGAAAAGCGGTTTAGCGCATTTCCATCTTGGCAATATTGCCCTTCTTGAGGGAAATGTCGCAGAAGCCAAGTCTTGCTATTCTAAGGCCGAGCTTTTAGGGTTTAATAACCCGGTTATGTATATGAATCTTGCATCATTTTATGAAGATGAAGAAGATTATGACAAAGCGTCCGAACAGTACAGCAAGATTTTAAGGGCAACTCCGTTCGATTACTCTGTAATGGAGCGTAAAACACAAATGCTTATGCGTGCAGGCAGATTCGAGGAAGCATTGAAGTCTGCTAAAACCATGGTGACAACAGACATTGATATGTTTGAAGGTCATCACTATGTGTACGTTGCCCTCATTATGCTGAAGAACTATGAAGAAGCCAAGAAGTATATTGAGGGTGTGATTAAACGCTTCCCCGAGAATACAACGGCCAAGTTTGATCGAGTCCGCTTGTATGATTTAACCGGTGATGCGAAAACCGCTTTGGATGTTCTTGAGAGAGACTTCCCTTCATTTTCCGAACTGCCGCATGTTGCGACTCTCAAGATGGGTCTGCTCTTACAACTTCAGCGTGCAGATGAGGTTATCAATCTCGTTGAAACAACTGCCGCATTGCGAGAAAATGTTGATGCCCTTACTATGATGTACAGCTTGTACTTTGCAAAAGGAAATTACGAAAAAGCATTGGAATACTGCGATGCAATACAAAAATTAGGTGAGACATCTCCTCAATACTACGCAACATGGTATTTCAAACCTCTTGCAGAACAGAAAATGGGAAAAACAGAAGAAGCTAATAGACATTTCGAGAAAGCAATTATAGATATAAAGCCCCTTTGTATTAAGAATCCTGCTAATATTGATTTGTATATGTACCGTGCTCTCTGTGAATATCAAGTTGGCAAAATTGCAGATGCGAAAAAGAGTATCGAGTATCTACTTGCAATAAAGTCTGATTATGCAGCTTTTCACCAGGTAGCTGCAATCATATATGATGCAGCTGGAGAAACGAGTGAGGCTGACAAACATAGGGCAATTGCAAAAGATCTTGATCCTAATATGGCAATTCCCCTGACATAAGGAGGCAAATTCATGGCGAAAGAGGTTAAAGTCAATTTAGATGTGCTTGATAATGCAAAAAAAGTCTATGATGAATCAATCGAAACTTTGGAGTCAACGGTTAAAACTCTATCGAAAGCTATTGATGAATTAAGGACTAAAGCGTGGAAAACAAATGGTGCGGATGCTTTTTTCGAGAACTATGATGATTCTTGGAAAAAAGATTTTGATAAGCATATCTCGTACCTAAAGCATCTGCGCGACTGCCTTGCTACTGCGAAAACAGCATTTCACGAAAGATACGATTCTAAAATGTAAATTTATGGAGGTGTAACAATGTCAGATGTATTGTATTTAAACCGTCCCGGTCTTGAGAGTGACATCAAAAAAATGAAAGATGGTCTGGAAGCATTCAACAACGCAGTAACTACCATCAACGCAGGTGTGGATGCCGCTCCTGAAGATTGGAAGGGTGCTACTCAAACTGCGTACATGGAGCGCTACAATGAGCTCCGTACTGCCCTTACGAAGGATGTTCCCGAGTCCGTGCAGGGAATGATCGATTTCATGCAGACATTCCTGAACAATATGATGGAGGGCGACGAAAGCGGCGCCTCCGGCCTCAGATAATTAGTCACATTAAAGGGGGCTCAGGCGAATTACACCTGAGCCCCTTTTTGAGGAGTTACTATGCCAATTAAAATTGTACGAAACGATATAACCAAAATTGAATGTGATGCCATTGTCAACGCCGCCAACTCCACTCTTCTTGGGGGTGGCGGCGTTGATGGCGCTATACATAGAGCCGCCGGTAGAGGGCTCCTTTTGGAGTGCATGAAACTTGGCGGATGCAAGGTCGGCCATGCAAAGCTCACGAAGGCCTATAAGCTCCCTTCGAGGTTTGTGATCCATACCGTTGGCCCCAAGTGGAGGGGGGGTCACAGGGGCGAAAAAGAGCTTTTGGAGAGCTGTTATCGTGAGTCGCTGAGGATTGCGCTGGAAAATCATTGCCAGACTATAGCGTTTCCGTTGATATCAAGCGGCGTATACGGGTACCCCAAGGATCAGGCGCTAAAGATAGCAATTGACACAATTACTGCGTTCTTGATTGAGCACGACATACTGGTCTATATTGTGGTATTTGATAAGACCGCTTTTCAAATTAGTGAAAAGCTTTTTGTGGATATTGCGGCTTATATAGATGACAAATATGTAGATACCAATTTTATTTTCAGAAGTACTTACCGGGACGATTTTGGCGAAAGCACGGTTTTAGGTGAAACTTGCATCCTGCCAGATAAAATTGACACATGCGAACAGCCGGTATCACACCACGCTTATGCAGGGATGCCTGCGACTGTATCTCTTGAAGACATGGTCAATCAGATCGATGAGAGCTTTTCGCAAATGCTCTTGCGTAAAATTGATGAAAAAGGAATGACCGATTCAGAATGCTACAAAAAAGCAAATGTTGACCGCAAACTATTTTCAAAGATTCGCAGCGACAAGAACTATCGACCCAGTAAACCCACTGCGATTGCATTTGCAATTGCCTTGGAGCTTAGCCTGAATGAAACGCAGGACATGCTTATGAAGGCTGGCTTTGCGCTCTCTCACAGCAATATATTTGATATCATCATCGAATACTTTATTACAAACAAAAACTACAATATCTTTGAAATAAATGAAGCTCTGTTTGCGTTTGATCAGAGTTTGTTAGGGGTTTGATTCTATGATTTATACTGCCGGTATGAAAAAAACCTTGAAGCTTTGCTTCGAAGCACATAAGGAACAGGTGGACAAAAGTGGTGCGCCATATGTTTTCCACCCATTTCACCTTGCGGAGCAAATGAAGGACGAACGCAGTACCATAGTCGCCTTGCTGCACGATGTCGTGGAAGATACTGACTATACATTTGATGATTTAAGAAATATGGGATTTGATGAAGAAGTTATTGATGCGCTCGTGCTGATGACGCACGAAAAAAGCGTCCCATATATGGCCTATGTTGAAAAAATTAAAGCGAATCCCATTGCGCATGCTGTGAAACTGGCAGATTTACAGCATAACAGCGATCTATCCAGAGTTGATCATGTGGACGAAAATGCGTTGAAAAGAAAAATATTCTGAAGCTATTAAACTGCTTGCAGACTGAGATAGATTTGTCGCTTTGTATGCGACCTTACCTTCGATAAAACACCTATAATGAAATTACAAGGGTGTTAAACCTATGAACATTATCGGAGGTATTCAAAATGAAAGAAAAAAGCAATAACATCACAGAACTGGTATTTATTCTTGATCGTAGCGGCTCAATGTCCGGACTTGAAAGTGATACCATCGGCGGCTTTAATGCAATGATTCAAAAGCAGAAAAAAGAGGATGGTGAAGCCTATGTTTCGACTATCCTTTTTGACAACGTGAGTGAGGCCCTTTACGACCGTATTAAGCTCAGAAATGTCCCTAAGATGACTGCAAAGGACTATACAGTTCGCGGTTGCACCGCACTTGTTGATGCGATCGGCGGCGCCATCCGCCATATTGGAAATATCCATAAGTATGCACGCCCGGAAGATGTTCCTGCTCACACGATGTTTATCATTACTACCGATGGTCAGGAAAACGCAAGCTATCATTTTAGCAGTGATGAGGTTAAAAAAATGATTGAGCATCAAAAAGCCAAATATGGATGGGAATTCCTCTTTATCGGCGCAAATATCGATGCTGTAGAAACCGCAGCACATTTTGGCATTGGTAGTAATCGTGCAGTTAATTACAATGCTGACAGTGAAGGGACACAGCTTCTTTACGAAGCCCTGTCTGCTCCTATTTCCGCTATGAGAGCTGATGCGGCGATTTCTGACGATTGGGGTCAGAGCATTGAGGAGGATCATAACAATAGAAAGTGAGTATTCAGCATGGGAAAAGAAGAACTCGTCGCCTGTTTTCAGGACACCTTGGAAAAATCATACTGCGATAGTTTAAGGCAGCGCACGCAGCGTTCGGTAAAATCTAACCGCATTTACAAGGAAGGCTTTGTTTCAAATGCAAAGCACCGCAGTTGGCATACCTCCATCGACGTGTGTGCCGGAACGACATTTGATATTGCCAGGAAATATCGTTCCGGTGGTAAAATTGCAGTGCTAAACTTTGCCAATCCCGAACACCCGGGAGGTGGCGTGCAGCTTGGTGCGATGGCACAGGAAGAATGTTTATGCAGAAGCAGCAATTTATTTGCCTGTATCAACGATCCTAACATTTTCGAAGATTACTATGGTTACCATAGAAGGCTGAAAAGCCGCTTCTATTCTGATTGCCTGATCTACACGAAAGATGTTACGGTTTTTAAGGATGACAGCATAGTTCCGCAGATGATGCCTGAAGCTGAATGGTTTGCGGTCGATGTGATCACCTGCGCGGCACCTTATCTTGCAAAAAGGAAATATACCAATACAGCTGCATTGCTTGCACTGCTAAAGAAAAGAGTAAAGAACATTTTTGAAGCGGCGAGAGATAATAGTGTGGATTGCCTTATTCTTGGCGCATTTGGTTGCGGTGCATTTAAGAATCCCCCCTTGGTTGTTGCGGAAGCATTTCTTCAAACAATCGAAGAACAGCACTATATGCGTGACTTCAAGATCGTTTTTGCCATTAAGCCAACGTGTGAATATTGCCCCAATCTTAGCACATTTCGTAGGCAGTTTGACGAATATGCCGCTGATGCAGGCGAAAGAACGATGATGCTTCCGGACAGTTTGGAATTTAGATTCTGGAGAAATCCAAAGTTGCCAACAGAACAACGCTTTTCTTCCGATGATCAGTTCCGTACATGGCAAAGGGGAAATAGATATTTCGGAAAACAGTTTTCTGTTTTGGGAGATTCAATCAGCACACTTGACGGATACAATCCAAGGGGATACAAGGTATTCTACGCTGGCGAGAATTGCGCAAGGTCCGGTGTGATTGAAGCCGCAGATACATGGTGGGATAAGGTGATCGCCTTCTTCGGCGGCGAGCTTTTGGTCAATAATTCGTGGTCGGGCAGCCGTGTAACCAAGGTAAAAGAGTATGAGCGGCTGTTCCCCTCCGGCTGCTCGGACGAACGCACATCGGCGCTGCATATCAACGATGTGATGCCCGATGTGATACTGGTTTATCTCGGCACAAACGATTGGGCGTTTGGGGCAAAAACAGGAAGTGACTCCAGAATCCTTGGCGAGGACAGCAATGAGCTTTTTAATGAGGCGTACGATCGTATGCTTAAAAAGCTTAAGACTAATTATCCGGAAAGCGAAATCTGGTGCTGTACGTTATGCGAGACCTTTATTTCAGCACGTCCTGACTTCAAGTTTCCGCATAAATACGCCGGCACTCACATTGAGGAATATAATGAAATCATTCGTAGGGTTGTAAGACACCACAACTGTAAATTAGTTGATTTGTATGACCCTAAAATGGCGTATGATTCTATAGATGGTTCGCATCCAACCAACACTGGAATGAACACCATTGCAACAATGATGATTCGTAGCATAGTTGGGTCTGATGCAGACCGGTTCCTTGATTGTGAAGATGGCCAGCACGAATATGAAATGTGTGGTCAGGATGGACATGGCGACTATTATAGATGCCGGAAATGCGGAAAAGAAAAATTTGTTTGTCCTTGGGAGGCGTTGATGGTGGAACAGGATAAAAATATAAATAACGAAAGCGAGTATGTAATGTTGGATCCCAATATAACTACCGTCCTCTATTCAACCATACTGCGTTTGACGATTGAAAGTACCGGCAAGGTGGTTCAATTCCAAAAGGATGTTGTTGAAGTAGGCCGTGAAAAAATATGCGACTTGTTATTAGAAGGCAAACCCACCGTTGCGCGCCGTCAGGCTACATTCTTTTACGAAAAAAATATGTGGTTCTTGCGCGACAATTTCTCTACCAATGGCACTTGGCTAAACGGTGTGAAAATTCAGCCCGGCAAGAAATATCAGCTTGCAACCAACGATGAGATTAATTTCGCAATGACGGAAAGAGTGATTTTTGATAAGCGCAAGCAAAATGCGCAGCCTACCGGAGACCCGGATGCAAAGGCATTGGCTTTTCTGGAAGCGGGAATGTCAACTTTTGCCAAATCTGAACATAAAGATGAAGCGGCGTTTAAACTGATTGTCGCTGCGTTGTTAGATGCGCCTTTATACTTCCCGGTTGAAATAGATTTGGAAGCTATGCTCGGGTCTGTTGACTACGCAAAGCTGAAGGCCGGCGATACCTTGCAGCCTACCAAGGATGTTAAGATGCGAATTTTGACATTGAAGCTGGAAAACGATGTGGAGTTTGTCCCAATGTTCACATCGAATGATGAAGCAAATAAAGGACCAAGTGCTTCCCTCATCAGATTCCACCCCCAGGACTATTTGCCGAAGCTTGTGCAGATGGACAAGCCTGTAATTGTCAATCCATTCAGTGAGAACAGATTTATATTTGACAAACAACTCATCACTGAGGTACTGCTGCCGCTTGCCCGAAATAACAAGGAGCCACAGACTGCTCCTGAGCAGCAGACCGAGACGCAGCAGAATAAATATATTGGGCAGATCATAGACGGGAAATATGAAATTCTTAAACTGATAGGGCGAGGTGGCTTTCATACCACATACCTTGCTAAAGATATCCGCTTAGACAAAATTTGGGCCGTTAAGGTGTGTGATAAACAGGATCGCAGCTACAGCCCCGTCCTAAGAGATAGTATTCTTGTTGAGACATACATGATGATGAAATTGGATCACCCGGCGATCCCGAGGATCGTAGATATCATCGAGGATGAAAACAGCATATTTGTTGCAAGAGATTATATTGAGGGTGAAACACTGGAGACGCTCATAAAGCGCTCCGGGCCACAGCCGGTTGATAAAGTCGTAAACTGGGGCAAGCAGCTTTGCAATGTGCTTGGATACCTCCATTCGCAGGAACCGCCTTGCATATATAGGGATGTAAAACCGGCCAATATGATTCTGCGGCCCGACAATACTGTGGCGCTTATTGACTTTGGCATTGCCCGAACATATAAGCCTGGCCAATGTGAAGATACCGTGATCCTGGGCACAAGGGGCTACGCTGCGCCAGAGCAGTTCGGTGGCAGCCAGACAGATGCGCGTACAGACATTTTTGGCTTAGGTATGACAATGTTTCGGCTTGTGACGGGAATTAATCCCACAGAACCGCCATATGAGGTTAAGCCAATTCGTTTGGTGAATCCAAATTTGCCCCAAGGCTTAGAATACATCATCTCAAAGTGTACGCAGCCGAATCCGGAGGAAAGATATCAAACATGCGATGATTTGATGGACGATATGAACAACTACCTGAATCTGCCAAAGCCGAAAGGTTTCTTTGGAAAACTGTTCGGCAAGAAATAAAATTTACCGAATGGCACTGCGAGGCTTGCCCCTCAGTGTCATTCGACTTATAATGCACCACTCTCCGCTCCCCTCTTGAGGAAGACATCGGCACAGTTAAATATAATGCTAATTATGGCGAACTGAGCTGCCCGGGCGCAGCTTTTTTCGACGGCGAGTTAAACATAATCAAATGCCAATTTGCCCACACGCAGTTATACATAATCAAAACGGTTGTAAACGCATCCCTTCCCTCGTGTAATAGGGATAGGAGGCGATCGTATATGAAAGAATTTGAGGAGTATCTGAGACGCATCGGAAAATCCGAAAATACTGCTTTGACATATTGCCGTAACATCCGAATGTATTTTAGTTGGTGCCGGGACAGCTTCGGATCCGAGCCAAAGGAGCTCTATCGCTCCAATGTTTTGGAGTACATCTCCTATATGCGCAATATCCGAGGTTACAGTCCGAAGTCTGTTAATAACCACCTGTCGGCACTGCGCTGCTTAAACAAGTATCTGGTACAGATTGGTCGGCAGTCGGACATGGCAGTTCTGGACAGTGACTTTATGAAGGTACAGATTCAATATGCCAGCCCATGCTCCGTTGATAAAAAGAGGTAGAGGCGTTTCGGCAGAGGATGTTGGAAAGCGGAAGCAAACGGGACTTTGCAATCGTGACCTTACTGGTCTATGCAGGTCTGCGCCGCAGCGAGTGTGTCAATCTGAAACTGGATCAGGTGGATCTCATTGCAAAGGAGATTCGCGTCATCGGCAAGGGAGACAAACAGAGGCTTGTATATATCAATGACCGGATTGCTGCAGCCATTCGGGAGTACCTGAAGGAGCGTAACGCAGACAGTCCCTACTTATTTGCCAGCCGACAGTGCGCGAAGCTTTCAGCGTCCCGGATCAATCAGATATTCAACCAATACTCTGATACAATCACACCGAAGACACTCCGACACTTTTTCTGCTCCAACGCTTTGGAAAATGGCTATTCGATCCATGAGGTAGCCAACCAGGCCGGACATAGCAATGTGCAGACCGCACTGATTTACAGCAATCCATCCGCAAAGCAGATGAAAGAAAAAGCCAATAAGCTTTGAGGTGCTATGAGAAATAATGTTTTACGCACGGTGATCATTCTGATTTCAGCGGCCGTAACGGTATATGCAGCACACCGAATTTATCAAGAGCATTCCGAGTATCGTGAGGGTGTCGATTCTTATTCCGCCTTGGAAACCTATATAAAGGAACCGAAAACGGAGCCTATGTCTGAAGAAACCAAACCCGAGCAGGATGAAATGTCGGAAAATACAATCACATGGCCGGCGGTAGACTTCGCAGCTCTGGAAAGTATCAATTCCGATTGCGTTGCATGGATCAGGATTGACGGAACAGAGATCGGCTACCCTGTTGTACAGGGGCATGACAACAGCTTCTATCTGAAGCATTTGTTTGACGGAGAATGGAACAGTGCTGGCTGCATCTTTTTAGACTCACGTGTCGAGCCCAATTTGTCAGACCGACACAGTGTTTTGTATGGCCATCATATGAAGAATGGTACGATGTTTTCGGATATTACAAAATATAAAGATCAGACTTTCTATGAGAACCATGCAACAGGAATGATTCTGACCCCATCGAAGAACTACTGGATTGAGTTTTTTGCGGGCTATGTTGCCGGTGCCGATGATGAGAACGCTTGGAAGGTAACGTTTGCAACGGAAGACGAATATGTCGATTGGCTGAATGAAACTGTTGGTCGATCTTGGTTCAAGAGCAAAGTAATACCAACGGCCGAGGACCGAGTTATAACATTGTCCACCTGTAGTTATGAATTTAATAATGCCCGCTTTGTGCTGATCGGCCGTCTGAAGTAGATTGCTTTGACATATGCCCTAAAATAAAAGACCGCAGATGATGCGGTCAAATCATTCGGGTAATGACGGTTGCGATTTTTTCAAGCCCGCGTTTTTCTATGTATCGGTAGGTTTCATACAGATCCGAGAAGGATAATGCCTCATGGAAATATTCTGTGTAGTCCTGGGCGGTTTTCAATAGCGGATACCGTCCACTGGTATTAACGGCAATATAGTGCTTAGCTTTTGATGCTTCTTCCATTCCCAATCCTCCCAACGAAGCACACGATATCTATTGTAGGCGTTGTAGCCGGCTTTTTCAAGGAGTTTGGTGAAACTCCTTGTGGGGCAAAATGAATACCGTATCATAAGCGGAAAAGACAAAGGCAGCCGAGTCCTGTTTGGGTCAACTCGGTTGCCTTAATTCAATCATATAAATCTATCACAGATAGTTGATGGGAATAACACGGTCATTGCCTTTCAGTGTAATAAGCCTGTCATAAAGGCAAATGACTCCGCCCGGACCACGCTCAGTGCTGGGAGTCTTGTCGAGCAAATCAAATGCATCCATATCCTTTTTCTGCGGATCTGCATGCTTTTTCATTTCGAGAGGATACAGTGTTCCGTTTTCTTCAATCACCAGATCGATCTCGTTCATATCTTTGTTGCGGTAGAAATACAGCGGCGGTTCAACGATTCCCCTGTTATGATAACTCTTAATGATCTCGGAGATCACAAAGCTCTCAAAGAAAGCACCGGCCATAGCGCCGTTTTTCAAAACATCCGGCGTATTCCACCGTGTAAGGTAGGCTGCCAGCCCGGTATCCAAGAAATACAGCTTTGGAGTCTTCACCGCACGCTTGGTGATGTTGTTTGAGTATGGCTTTAGCAGATAAACAATGTTGGAAGCTACAAGAATCGAAAGCCATCTTTCCGCTGTCGGCTGACTGATCCCGACATCCCGTGCCATAGAGGCAAGGTTGACGAGCTGCCCGGTGGACGCTGCGGCAGCAGTCATAAAGCGAGTGAATTTTACGGTGTCTCCAATCTCAGACAGATCGCGAACATCGCGTTCAATATAGGTTCGCACATATGCGCCATAAAACATCTGCCAATCAAAATCCGGATTCTCACAGAGCTCCGGCATAGAGCCGCGGTGGATCGTCTTCCATACATCCTCGTATGGAATGTTGGCAAGCTGCTTTTTGCGCTCATCAAAATACTCATCCGTCGGCAGAAACGGTGTGTCATTGGAAACGCCATACCTCTCACGCAAGGAGAAACCGAGCAGAGTTACCAGCCCGATTCTGCCGGACAGTGATTCACTAACGCCCTTCATCATTTGAAACTGCTGAGAGCCGCACATGAAAAACTGACCTTTTTTATGTTCCCGGTCTATAAACATCTTGATCTGAGAAAACAATTCCGGCGCCTTCTGGATTTCATCAACAAATACCGGAGGCGGATTGTCTTTGAAAAAGGTGCCGCTTTGCTCCTGAGCAGCCGCACGGACGATCAGATCGTCGAGAGTTGCATAGTTCATCCCTTCTGTAATGCGCTGAAGCATGGTGGTTTTACCGACCTGCCGCGGGCCGGCGACAAGGATCGCGCCAAACATTTTGGAAAGCATATTCACCGTTGCTTCTGCATGCCGTTTAATATATTCCATAAAGTCTCTCCTTTCGGCTGATTTAATATCCGATATTATTATAGCCGGATTTCTCGAAAAAATCAACCGGCTTCACGAATTTTTTTCAAATTCATTGTGGTACAAGATTGAAATCCGGAAAATGTCAATTTTCGTCAACGCATATTGCGTATTTTATTGCTTTATGATATAGTATTATTAAACAACGAAAGCAAACGCGCCTGTCAATTAATGGTAGAGAGGACGGATACTTATGGGACTGTTTGATAAGCTATTCAAGAAGAAAAAGCCAAGTATCTCGCCGGAGGATGCCGCCAAGCTTCTACAGCTGCTCCAGGCACAGCAGGCGGCCTTTCAGCAAGGGGCACAGAACAAGGAGCGGAACACCCCCATCTCTCAAGAAGAGCTGATGCAGATTTTCGCCGCATATTTTGCACCCAACACGGACTTCTATGCTGTCCCCGGGAGCGAGAAGTTCACGGCATATTTCCAGGTTGTCAATGCGGCAACGGAGGAGATGCAGCGCAATCTTCCCATCTTTAAAGCGGCCACTAAGTGGACCCCGGAGCAGCTGGCCGATTTGCTCAACAACCCGAAACCCGGCATCACCAGTTCGCTGATCTGCGGATTGCTATTTGCTATGGGCGACTATGCAGTCATTTACAACACGGTTTACTGTGTCGATTTCTGCGAACGGATCCCCAACTGCATTGCCCTGTATCTGCTTCTGACCGCCCAGAAACAGCCGTCTGACAAGCGAAAGATGGCCATCGATGCTGGGGACGGGAGCAATTCCGAGGCGTTGCGGCGGGCCATGGACACTCTGTCGGTCTGTGACCCTGCATGGACGTATAGTATATTCTGATTTTAAAGCCGAATTGGACAGGTTATCACATATTGCAGAACGAAATGCTCTCTATGCGCAGATAAGAATATATCCGTCAAGCTGCAGGAGACTTTGCTATTACCAAAGTTATTTAGTTGAACCGGATAATCTGCTAATTGACTTCAAAAAATGGAAACAGCATACTAACAATCCGCTTATTGAGTGTTTATCTGCACTTCACCCCCCGAGTCAGCAAATGAAGTGGTATAAGATTGAAATCCGGAAAACTACTTGAAATCCGTCTCGTTTTCTGCTATAATTTCATTGTAAGTTTCATTGATTGCATTTTTGCAGTTATAGTTTTCAGGTTACACAGTGTCTGAGAGAACATCTTTCAGGCACTATTTTTATGCTTTCTAACGGGAAGCACAGAACCGGACGGGCACAGAGGGACCTCCCTCTGTGTTTACAATTTCATCCTGGCCGTTTGGCAACAAAGCACTCAGAGAATGTGTAAATTCATTCTTTGGGTGCTTTTTTATATAGATCGGAGCCGTAAGGTTCCCCCAACCTTTTTTCTCGGGGAGCCTTATGGCTTGCCGTAACTATATTCGTTTACAGCGTCGTCCATGCCGCACTCCAAGTTTTCGATATAATAACCAATTTCCTCTTTCACTTCTTTTTCTGCCGCCTTAAATAAACTTGACACATTCCTATACGTTTCGCATACCGTGTCAAACATATACCCCCTACTACCCAGTGCATCACATTGAGCTTTCATGGGACATGGCAAACTCCATCAGAAAAAACTTCAAGAAATTTTTTGAGTTTTCCCGGACAAACGGCAAAAAAGTGTCCGTTGGTTATATGAAGGGGTCGATTAGACCGCCTCGCTTGTTCCTTGAAAACTGAATAGTTCAGTGCTGCGGATCTTTCCGCTTCTGCGAAGCAACACAGCTTCCGACGCCAAGACCTCCCGAAAGGGAGTGAGCGACCATCGGAGAGCTATAACAGTCGTGTGGTGCGGCTGCTTGCGACGATGCAGATGCCGGGTATAATGATACTTCCGTCTTTTCTTTGAAGGGGCGGCTCGGAGCGATCCTCGGAGGGGTGAGAGTCCCATGATACCGATTGACCATTGGTAGTCCGCAGCATTCCCGGAACTACAAAGTTCTTCTGGCAGGGGCGCGAGCTGCAAATATGCCGGACAATGAAACAAACCCAAAAGAAACTTACTATATAGTTTCAGGATGAAAACTATGTGGCAGGGTATCTTCACAAGATGCTCTGCCATATCCTTTTGTCCTGAATATTTTCACGAAACAGGAGGTGCTTAGAATATGATGGGCATTGAAACAATGAAAAGCGTCAGCCCGAAAACGGTTGACCGTAGCACACTCGTTCAAAGAAGCAGCATCCGGCTTGATCCTGCGGCACCGCAAGAAGTCAGACTGAGGGAGTTCATCAAGCAGATCAGAAATCCCTATTGTTATCTGGACGGGAAAACTGTGGTGAAGATCAGCTTTGCCGAGACGGACACGACAATGGAAGATTGTCTGGAACACTATCTGAGAGGTCTTTGATTTATGAACAGTCTGAATCTTTTCACCCGGTTCTATGGACAAGCGATTGAGCCTGTGGTATAATTTAATCGGTCAAAAAAAGAAGAATACGGATTAAGCTGCTTGCCTTGATGGTCATGTGGCGTTTTCGTGTTCCTCTTCATAAGAGTTGAAGCAAGCCTTCGTCTTTCTGATTTGATGTACCACACCAAACAGAAAAACGGAGGTTATTTTTATGCCAGACAAGGTTTACCGCACGGCGATCTACTGCCGTCTGTCCCGTGAGGATGGAGACAAAGTAGAAAGCAACTCCATCGCCAGCCAGAGAGCCATCTGCGAGGACTATATCGCAAGACATGAGGATTTGGAGCTTGTCTGTGAGCCGTTTGTGGATGACGGTTACAGCGGCGTTTCCTTCAATCGTCCTCAGTTCAAAAAGCTGGAAGAGGCAATCCGCAAGGGTGCGCTTGACTGCATCGTGGTCAAGGATCTCAGCCGCTTCTCAAGAAACTACATCGACGGCGGACGCTACATTGAAAAGATTTTCCCGCAGCTCGGCATTCGCTTCATCGCAATCAATGATGCGTATGACAGTCTGACCGGTGATCCGCAGTCCGACTCCTTTGTTATCCCGTTCAAAAACCTGATTAACGATTCTTACTGCAAGGACATCTCCATGAAAATCCGAAGCAGTTTGGAAGTCAAGCAGAAGAGCGGTGAGTTCGTCGGTTCGTTCGCCCCTTACGGCTACATGAAATCGCCGGAGAACAAAAACCAGCTCATCGTGGATGAAGCGGTCAGCGAATATGTGCAGATGATCTTTTCCATGTACAAGGACGGCTTCTCCATTGGGCGCATTGCAAAGCGTCTGAACCAGATGGGCGTCCTGTCCCCAATGGAATACAAGCATTCCGCCGGTGTGAAGTTTGATACCGTCTTCAAAACCGGCGATACCGCAAAATGGACATACAAAGCCGTCCAGCGTATTCTCACCAACGAGGTTTATATCGGCGTTCTGGCGCAAGGCAAGCGCGGCACTCCCAACTACAAAGTCCGCGTTGTGAAAAGCAAGGATGAATCCGAATGGGTCAAGGTTGAAAATGCGCATGAAGCTCTTGTCTCCTACGAGGACTTCATGGCAGTCAAGGTCATGATGCAGAGAGATATGCGCTGTTCACCCGATCAGGACGAGGCGCATCTGTTTTCCGGCTTCCTGTTCTGCGGAGACTGTCAGCAGCCAATGATCCGCAAGACCGTCCCGTCGAAGACGAAAAAGTATATCTACTACGTCTGTTCCACCAATAAGCACACCCGGACGTGCAGCCCGCACAGCATCGCCGCAAAAGAGGTTGAGGAAAAGGTCTTCCGTGCCATTCATGACCAAATTGAGCTTGTCATCAATCTGGAACACGCGCTTGCAATGATTGAGCGGCTTCCGTCTCAGAGTCGCAAGGCTTTCAATTACGAAGCCCAGATTGCCAAAATCGAGGAAGAGATTGAGCGGTATCAAAAGCTCAAGCTGGGGCTTTACGAGAACTTCATCGGCGGCGTCATTGATAAATCGGAATACTTCGAGTTCCGCAACAGCTACACCAAAATCATTGAGGGCAAGCAGGACGCGCTTCTGCGGGTTAAAAAAGAAATGAAGCAGACGGTGACAACCGGTACGACTGAACGAAACTGGGTGACGTTTTTCAAGCAGTATGAAAACGTCGAAGAGCTGAACCGCCGTGTGCTGATGTCGTTGGTTGACCGCATCCTGATTCACGAAAACCATGCAATCGAAATCGTCTTCAAATATAGGGACGAATACCAGCAGACGCTTGAATACATTCTCGGCTATGCCGACGAACTGGATATTGCCGTATAAAGGAGGGATGAGCAAATGGCAAGAAAAAGCAGAAAACAAATTGCAGTCGAAGAGCCGGTTATCGAACCTGTTTCTTCCGAGGTCTTCTCAACAGCCATCTATGCCCGTCTTTCCGTTGAAAACAGCGGCAAGTCCGAAAAGGTGGATGTCATCGCAAATCAGATTGAGATTTGCAAGTCCTACATTGCAGAGCGTCCCTACCTGAATCTGATAGATACCTATGTGGACAACGGACGAACAGGAACGGTTTTTGATAGACCGGAGTTCAACCGGCTGATGAACGACATCCGCACCGGCAGGATCAAGTGCCTTGTAGTTCGTGATCTCAGCCGGTTCGGGCGTGACTACATCGAGGCTGGAACCTATCTGGAACGGGTTTTTCCGCAGATCGGGCTTCGGTTTATCGCTATCAAAGAGAACTACGACAACTTTGATACGGACGGCTCCGGCGAAAGCCTCATCATCCCTCTGCAAAACATGATCAACACCCTTTACTCGAAGGACATCTCCCGCAAGGTTTCTACTGCGCTCAAAGCACAGATGGAAAGTGGAGAGTTCAAGAAGCGCAATCTCCCGTATGGTTATCGCTGGGATGAAGAACACAGCAATATGGTTTTCGATGAAGAAACCGCACCGATTGTCCAGAAGATTTTCCAATGGAAAATTGAAGGATTGTCCCTTCCTGCGATTGCAGACCGGCTTGATGCAATGAACGCGCCCAATCCGGAGTTTCAGAAGTATCAGGTCGGCGTCCGCACAGGCAATGCTACGGCAAAGAAGATTTGGAACAAGTCTTCACTCACTACCATTCTGGATAATCCCCATTACGTCGGAGATACCGTTCTCGGACGGACGCTGAACGCCATCTACAAGGGCGTCAAGAATCAGCATATCGACCGCGAGGAATGGATTGTTTTTCCCAATACTCACGAGGCGATTATTTCCCGTGAGGACTTCCAAAAGGTACAAGAGCTGCGCGACGCTGCTGCAAGGACAAGGGTTGAGAAGATGGAGCGCACGGAGAAAATCCGTGCTACACTGATCAATCTCTTTGAAGACAAAATCGTCTGCGCAGACTGCGGCAGGAAGCTCTATTTCCATCGCAAGCGCGTTGACAAGCGCAAGGACGGCGCATGGTACGCCTTCTATGAGTGCAGTTCATCCGTCAAGCGCGGCAATCTCTGTACGCCACACTATACGCGGCAGGACAAACTCGAAGCCGATGTGCTTGCGGCGATCCAGCTTCAAGTCAAGGCGGCTCTCAATTACGACAAGCTGCTTGCCAAGCTGAGAAACAGCGAAGGCGAACGCAGCATCCGCGATCAGCAGAATGCGCTCATCACAAGCCTGAATCTGAAACTCAGCGGCATCTCCAAGAAGCGTACTCGGCTCTATGAGGACTTCACGGAAGGCATTCTCGATGAAGAGGAATACGCCTTTGCCAAGAAAGCCTACGATGAGCAGTATGTCGATCTTTCACGGCGGTTGGATGAAGCGGTTCAGCGGAAGGTAAAGTTTGCCGAGGCAATGTCCGAGGACAACAAGTGGCTCACGCTGATGAAATCCGTCAGCGGTGCAACGATGCTCTCTCATGAGTTGGTTGACGAGTCCGTAGAGCTTGTGAAAGTCCATGAGGACGGCTCAATCGAGCTGGTCATGAAATACGGCGATATTTACGCTCTGACCGTTCAGAGCATCAAGGAAGTACAGGAGGCGATGTAAATGAGCAAGGAATACAACATCGGCATCTACATCCGCCTCTCAATGGCTGATGAAGATACCGGCTATGGCAGCAAGGCGGAAAGTGACAGCATCGGCAACCAACGTATGCTCATCAATCGCTTTCTTGACAATCATCCGGAGCTGTCTCACTGTCAGCGGTCTGAGTTTGCGGATGACGGTTATACCGGCACGAACTTTCACCGTCCTCAGTTCACGCAGATGATGGAGAAGGTCAAGCGCGGCGAGATTAACCTGATCTGCGTCAAAGACTTTTCCCGCTTTTCTCGTGACTACATTGAAACGGGAAACTATCTGGAATGCACTTTTCCATTCATGGGCGTCCGCTTTATTTCCATCAACGACGGCTATGACAGTGACGATTACAAAGGCACAACGGGCGGTCTGGAAGTGGTTATGCGCAGCATCATCTACGCCGCATACAGCAAAGACCTTTCCGTAAAGACCACATCGGCAAAAATCCAGATGATGAAGCAGGGCAAGTATGTCGGTGGCTACGCCCCATACGGCTACGTCCTGCATCCCACCATTCGGAACAAACTTGCCGTAGACCCGGAGGCGGCTGATGTGATCCGTCGTATTTTCCGCGAGGCGCTGGAAGGCAGCAACACCTCTCAGATCGCCCGCAGCCTGAATGATGACGGCATCCCGACGCCGGGGCAATACTTCAAGAGCAAGCATCCCGACAAGAAGAAGTTCAGTAACATGAGCGAGAAAATCAGTTGGGAAACCGTGATGGTCTATAACATCCTCAAAAACCTTGTTTACACCGGAACACTGGTCAGCCGCAAAATGAAGTCCTGCGGTGTCGGCTCAAAAAAGCGTGTTGTCAATGAGCCGATTATCGTAGAAGGTACGCATGAAGCGATTATCAGCAAGGAAGACTTTGAGCTTGCTCAGAAGGTCATTCGAGGCGGAGGACGGAATCCCACGCGCAAGCAGCATGACTATCCGCTCAAGGGACTCGTCCGCTGCGGTAACTGTAAACGTGCTATGACACGCCGAAAGAACAAGGCTGGCATTCGATACTTCCAGTGCATTCACTCGGTCAACAACGGAAACACAGACTGTCCGGTTGGCAGGAGCTTTCCGGAAATGGATATTGAGAAGGTTGTCTTCCATGCCCTTACTCAGTTTCTTGCTTTGGCACAGAAGGAAGCAATACAGAACCGCGAAGTCGGTGATCTGCGGAAATCTGCCATCAAGGAATGTGCTGATAAAATCCGCACTCTGCAAAAGCAGAACGAGCAGCACAAGGCGTCCAAGCTGAGGCTCTACGAGAAGTATGCAGCCGGAAGCATCACGAAGGAGGCGTACATTCAGCAGAAGGCGGCAGCGGATGTGAAGATTGCTGAAAACGATGGAGTAATCCAGCGCAGTCACGAACGGATGAAGGAGCTTGACTCCGAGACCGCCTGTTCAGATGAAAAGCTGGATGCGGTCTGCGAACAGTACGCCGACTGCAAAGCTCTGACCTATGAGCTGCCCCACGCATTCATTTCTGCGGTCTACATTTACGATCTTGACAACATAGAAATCGTCTGGAAGTTCAAGGACTTCCTCACTACATCAGAAGGAGAAGCCAAATGAAAGTATTTCTTTATATCCGCGTTGCCTGTGCGGATCAGCTTGCGGCAGCAGACCAGCGGGAAGAGCTGGAACGCTATGCGAAGGACAAAGGCTATGAGGTGGCTGCTGCTGTGGCGGCAGACGGCATCTCCGGCGTCCATACGGAAGGTATCATGAACTTCCTGCTGAACGAAGCCAAGCGTCAGGACATCGGTACGATCCTCACCCGCGACACCTCGCGAATCAGCCGGGACACTTCCTCTTTCATGAGGTTTGAGCGAAAGTTTCGGGAGAACGGCATTCGGTTCGAATATCTGTCCAAGCCTGACAACGAGCTTCCGGTCACTCCGATGATGGAGGCATTTGCGGCGGCGTATAAGAAGCGTCGCACAAAGAACGGCACAAGAGCATAGAGAAAACGCAAGCCGTTCACGGGTGGTTGTCCACCTATGAACGGCTTGTCAATTCTCAAAATTTTTTTAGTCCCTACTTGACACAAGAAGACCTTTCCCGTTTCGGGCGGGAACATGTGATGATGGACTACTATCTGGAATTTCTGTTCCCGGAAAAACGGGTGCGCTACATCGCCGTTGCGGAGAATGAGGACACAGAGAAAGGGCTTTCCGATTTTGTCCCGTTCAAAAACCTGTTCAATGAATGGTTTGCGAAAGATACGAGCCGCAAGGTAAAGGCCGCTTTCAAAGCGAAGTTTGCCACAGGACAGCGTATCGGCGCCTATGCTCCCATCGGGTACAGGAAACACCCGGAAATCAAAAACAAGCTGATAATCGACGAGGAAACCCGCTGGATAGTGGAGAAGATTTTTGACCTTGCCATTCATGGCAGAGGGGCGGCCAGTATCACAAGAATACTGATTATGGAAAAGGTTCCCACACCGGGATTTATCAATTTCCAGCGTGATGGGACTTTTGCAAACATCTATGCGGGTGCGCCGGAGGAAAAAAGCTACGCATGGACGATAGCCCAGGTCAAGAGCATTATGAAAGATGAAACCTATATCGGCCATACCATCCACTACCGGGAAACGAACATTTCCTTTAAGAACAAGCGGAGGGTACGCAAGCCCCAAAGTGAATGGGTGCGGGTGGAGAATACGCAGGAGCCGATTATCAGCGAACAGGTTTTCCGGCAGGTACAGGAGCAGATAGCAAACCGCCGCAGGAAGTGCAAGGATGGTACAACGCAGATTTTTTCCGGATTGGTAAAATGTGCGGATTGCGGCTGGTCGCTGTCCTATGGGGAGAACAGGCAGAACAGCAAGCCTTACGGCCATTATCATTGTAGCAAGTACGGACAGGGCACACGCCAATGCTCCATGCACTATATCCGCTATGATGTGCTTTACGCCTATGTCCTCTCCCGTCTGCAATACTGGTCGGGGCTGGTACAGCATGATGAAGAACGGCTCTTGAAGCGGCTGTTAAATGCCACTGATAAGGGACAGGCCGCCGCAAGAAAGAAGCAGGCCGCAGAACTGAAAAAGGCAGAGAAGCGGAAAGCCGAAGTCGATACCCTGTTTGCCCGGATGTATGAGGACTGGGCGGCGGGGCGTATCACGGAATACAACTTCTCTATGCTGTCCGGGAAGTACCAAAGCGAACAGGCTGAACTGGACACAAAGATTGAACAGCTTCAATCCGCTATCGCCACTGAAAGCCAGAACGCCGCAGACGCAGAAAAATGGATTGCCTTGATGAAAGAGTGCGTCAATCCAACAGAACTGACCGCCGAACTTTTGAATACGCTGATTGAAAAAATCGTTGTCCATGAAGCGGTCAAAGGTGAGGACGGAAGCCGGGAACAGGAGGTAGAAATCTTCTACCGCTTTATCGGCAAAATTGATTAAATGACATCAATATCTTTAACTATGTGATACCGGCGACTCGACGCCCGACCTCGACAAGCTGCGCGCCATCTGCACGTACTTCGGTGTGACGACGGATTATCTGATCTGGGAAAGATCGGAGGACACGCCGCAGGCAGCCGAGCAGAAGCAGGGTGGCGATACGCGCGGGCGGAGCGGTATATTCAACGATGCGCTGCTGCTGGTGATGACAATTGTTGTGATGGCATCGGTGTGGAGCGTTGCGCGGACGGGATTCGAGTCGTATACGGCGCTGCACTTCGTCCTTGGTGCAATGGCGATAGCCGCCGCTGTGCTGGCCTGTACGGTTTGGAAAAAGCGCGGCAGACCGATCTGTTTTGGCATTGCCGCAGCCGGTGCGGCGCTGGCGATCGCCCGCCTGGCCTCTATGCTTGGTTATCTGGTGGATCTGTGGTCGACGTCGAGAGAGTATGCGGACGGGGGCGACTGGCCGATCGTTTGGGAGAGCGCGGGGATATGGCTGCGGCACGACTGGCCCTACTATCTATTCTATCTTGTCCTGATCGTGGGCGGGCTGCTGCTCGCCCGCCGGCTCAAAAAAAGAGGGGAGAAGCATGACGACCTTTGACAAAGTGTACGCGGCGGTGCGGCTCATTCCGCGCGGAAGCGTCGCGACCTACGGCCAGATCGCCGCGGCGATCGGCAACAAGCGCCTCGCCCGCGTCGTGGGCTACGCGCTGCACGTGAATCCAGAGCCGGGCGTCATCCCGTGTCACCGCGTTGTCAAGCGGGACGGGGAGGTGTCAAGTGCTTTTGCTTTCGGCGGTGCGAACCGCCAGGTCGAGCTTTTGAAGGCCGAAGGCGTCGGCTTTTTAGACGACAGCCATGTCGACATGAAGCACTGCTGCGTCCGCGCCCTGCCGCTCATTTTGGAAGAGTAAAAAAGAAGCGTTCCATCATTCGATGGAACGCTTCTTTTTGCTTACAGAAATCGGCACAATAAGATCGGCAGGAACACGGCGGGGACGTAGTTCATCACCTTGATCTTCGTCAGGCCCAGCATGTTGAGCGATAGGCCGAGGATGAGAATCGAGCCGACGCACTTCATCTCGAGGATGACCGCTTCTGTGAGATACGGCGCGAGGAACGACGCACCCAGCGCGATGGAACCCTGATAGAGGAAGATAGGGATAGCTGAAAGCGCGACGCCGATGCCGAGGGTCGAGGCGTAGACGACAGAAATGATGCCGTCGAGCAGCGCCTTGGCGTAGAGCGTCGAATGGTCGCCGGTCAGGCCGGAGTCGAGTGCGCCCATGATGGCCATTGCGCCCACGCAGAAGAGGAGCGAGGCGGTGACAAATCCCTCGGAAAGCGAGGTTTTCGACCCTTTTCCGCCAAATTTTCGCTCGACCCAGTCGCCGAGCTGATGCATGTGTTCATCGAGCTGTAATAGCTCGCCGAGGATCGCGCCGATCGCGATCGAAAGGATGGCGACGAGCGTGTTTTCGCCCGCGAGCATGCCGTCCACGCCGATGTAGAGCACGCAGAGCGCCGCGCCCTTTTCCATTGCGTCGCTGAAGCGCTCGGGGATAAACTTGCCGAGCAGAAGTCCGGCGATGCTGCCCGCGACGATCGCGGCGGAATTGACGATGGTACCGGTCAAAATCATTGGCTGCCGCCTTCTTTCTCTTTTTTGCATCCGGCGAGCGTCAGGATGACGTCGCCCGCCATCATCAGTCCCGCGCAGCCGGGGACCCAGACGAGGCTTGCCGGTACGCTGCGGCGGCCCGGCGGGGGCGCTTCCAGCGCCTCGGGCTTGGCGGGAAGCTCGGGGGAGTAGATCACGCGCAGGTGCTTGACGCCGCGGTCGCGCAGTTCCTTGCGCATCACGCGCGCAAGCGAGCAGTTGCGCGTTTTGGAAATGTCCGTGATGCATAGCTGCGAAGCATCCAGCTTGTTCCCCGTGCCCATGGCGGAGAGGATGGGGATGCCTCGAGCCTGCGCCGTCTGGATGAGGTCAAGCTTGCTCGACACCGTGTCGATCGCGTCGAGGATGTAGTCATAGCGCGCGGTGAAGAAGTCCTCGCGGTGCGCGGCGTCGTAGCGCGCACAGATGAGGTGCAGTCTGACGTCGGGGTTGATGTCGCGGCAGCGCGCGGCGAGCGCGTCGGTCTTATTTTGGCCGACGGTGGAGTGCAGTGCCTCGAGCTGACGGTTCAAATTCGTGGGGCTGACAGTGTCATCGTCGATGAGTGTCAGCTCGCCGACGCCTGAGCGCACCAGCGCCTCGACCGCGTAGCTGCCCACGCCGCCAAGGCCGAACACGGCCACATGGCTGCGGTGTAGCTGATTCATCGCGTCGCCGCCGAGCAGCATCTGCGTGCGTAAAAACTGATTGTCCATAGTGTCGCCTCAAAAGTCAGAATCAAAAAGAAATAAGCTGCCGGTCAGAAACCGGCAGCTTATTTTGTCGTAAGAGGGGATTACCCGACGTACTTCATGCCGCTGAGCTGCTCGGCCTCCACACCATCGGTGATGGCAGCGTACCACTCGTCGTAAGCGTCGTTCTTGAGATCAAGGTCAGCCTTGTAGTACCAGTAGGGCTGGGGATTGGTCTCGACGAAGTACATCACGTGATAGCCGTTGCTGGACTCGACGATGCCCGTGTCGCCGCTCTGGCGCGCGGGATCGAAGCACCAGTCCTCGAAAGAGGGGACCATCTCACCCTTGTAGATGTTGGAGTACAGGCCGCCGTTGCTGGCGCTGCCGGGGTCGGTGGAGTTGGCGACGGCCAGCGCGGCAAAGGCGTCCTCGGTCTTCTCGCCGTCGTTGTACTGCTTGAGAATGTCATTGGCCTTCTCCTCGCTGTCAACAAGGATGTGACGCACGGAAACGGCGTGGTAGTCGTTGCGGCTGCGGGAGTGGAAGAGCACAGCGTAATAACCCTTCTCGCCATAGGCGGCGACGGTGGTGTCGCCCTCCTGACGGGCATCGTCAAACGCCCAGGTCAGCATATCGGAGGTGCCGTTCGTCACGTTGGCAGCGTGGTCGTAAGTGCCCTCCATGTCCTCGCCGATGGCGTCGAACGCCTCGCCCTGCGCGTAGCGGGAAAGGGCGGTCTCGGCCTTCTGCTTGGCCTCATCAAGAAGCTGGGCCTTCTCCTCGTCGGTCGCATCGCTGCCGGCGCCGGAGCTGAAGAGGATGTACTCGATGTCAACGCTCTGATAGCTCTTGGGGTCGGCGTCGTAAGCGGCCTGCACCTCGTCGGAGGTGTAGGACAGGGAGTCGGAGTAGCTGTCGGAGTAAGCCTGCGCGAGCGCCATCATGCGGATGTTGCGCTCAAAGACCTTTTGGTTGACCAGCGGGCCGCAGACGGCCTTGATGTACTGCGCGCGGGTGTAACCGGCGGAAGATGCGGAAGCATCCAGATCGGAGAGCGTCTCCTGCACGGACTGCTCCACTTCCTCGCTGGCGTCAAAGCCCTCGGCCTCGGCCTTCTGCGCGAGCAGGGCGTAAGACTTGAGGCTCTCGAGCGCCTGATCGCGGAAGTAATCGTACCAGGTGCCGCCATCGGTCACGGGACAGTCCTGCTCCTTGAGAGACTTGCTGGTGTCGAGACCGTAAACGCTCAGGTAGTAGGAGTTCTTGGAAACAAAGCTATTGTAGATGGTGTTGTAGAAATAGCTCACATCAGCGGCCGTGTAGGTCTCGTTGCCGATGGTCACGGCGTCGGCGTTGCGTTCGATCACCTTGGAGTTGGCGACTGTGACGACGATACCGACGATCACGAAGATGACGGCGATGGCGATATACAGGGCATTGCTGCGGCGATCCTTCGCCTGCTCGTCCTTTTCGCGCTTCGTCCGGGGATCGACATAACCGCCTGCCAGATTCTCCTGGCGGCTCTTCTTTTCTCTGGATGCACTCATTTGTTTGTTCAGTCCTCTCAATTATTGGGTTTTGCAGATTTGCAAAAGTGCTATTGAAAATGCCCAATCATTATAACGAATGGAACACAATAATGCAATGACAAAATTGTGAAGATTCTTCGTACCATTTTCCGCCCGCAGGCGGAAAACAATTAAAATCGTAATTCCCGACGACATGTGCGTCAGGAATTACTCTTTGCGCAAAGCGAGTGTCGAATTGTCTGCTTGTGCAGACAATGAGGCACAGAGCGACGCGAATCATTCTCAATGAAAGCGACGTAAGTCGGTTTCATTGAAGTTACTTCGTGCCGAAAATGCGGTCGCCCGCGTCGCCGAGGCCGGGGACGATGTAGCCGTGCTCGTTGAGATGATCATCGAGTGCGCCGGCGTAGATGTTGACGTCGGGGTACTTCTCCTGAACGGCCTTGATGCCTTCGGGAGCGGCGACGAGCACCATGAGCGTGATGTGCTTGCAGCCGCGCTTGACCATCTCGCCGATGGCTTCGCAGGCAGAGCCGCCGGTGGCGAGCATCGGGTCGACGATCATCACGTCGCGCTCGGCCACGTCCTTGGGCATCTTGCAGAAGTAGGGGTGGGGTTCGAGCGTCTCTTCATCGCGGTACATGCCGATGTGGCCCACACGGGCGGAGGGCACCATGCGCAGCACGCCGTCGACCAGGCCGAGACCGGCGCGCAGGATGGGGACGACAACGAACTTCTTGCCTGCGAGCGTGGGGGCGTCCATCTCGCAGATGGGGGTCTTGATGTGCTTGGTGGTCAGCGGGAGGTCGCGCGTGGCCTCGTAGGTGATGAGCATACCGATCTCGGACACGAGCTCGCGGAAATCCTTGACGCTGGTGTTTTCATCGCGCATGATGGTGAGCTTGTGGGCGACGAGGGGGTGGTTCATGATGTGTACTTTCTCGTTGAATTTGGCTTCCATTGCTTTGACCTCCGAAAAAATATATTTTAATGTGTTTTTGCTTACTGGTTCAATTTGGAGCTTCTCAGGCGCTCTGCCTGCGCGGGGCGCAGATAAACGGGGAGAAGCTCCTGTGCGCTCACGGCCTCGCCGCGCGCATAGGCGCGCTCGGCCACAAGGCCGACGCCCACGGCGCTCTGATAAAGGAGCATACTGGGCGCGAGCGAGCACTTGACGCCGTGCTCTTCTAAATAACGATAGCACAGCACGCCGCCGTCGCCGAGGACGGTGATGGGCTGCTGCTTGCCTTGAAGCTGCGCGCAGAGCTCTTCGAGCGAGATCGCGCGGTCCGGCGTCAGGCGCGTGAGTTCGCCGCCCTTTGCCTCGAAAACGGCGTTATAGACCTGCGAGCGGCGCGCGTCCATCGCGCCGACGATAAGCCCGTCGATGTGCGCGGCATTCTGCGCCATGGCCTCGAGCGTCGAAACGCCGAGGCACGGCTTGTCTGCGGCCCAGGCAAGGCCCTTGACCGCCGCAATGCCGATGCGAAGGCCCGTGAACGAGCCCGGCCCCGCCGCGATGGCGATGGCATTGATATCATCGAGCGTCAGATCGGCGTTTTTGAGCATCGCATCCACCATCGGCAGAAGCGTCCGGCTGTGCGTCAGCCCCGTGCACTGATAGGCGGAGGCGAGCGGCGCGCCGTCTTCGACGACGGCGCAGGAAACGCTCTTCGCCGATGTTTCCAGAGCGAGAATTTTCATGCGAATCTGCCTCCTGTGACCGTGATGGTGCGCCAGTCTTCGTGCTCGTCTGTGCGCGCGATGTCGACAAAGATCGTGTCCTCCGGCAGCGCGTCGGAGACGCGCTCGCTCCACTCGACGGCGCAGACGCCGCCGCGGGCGAGATAATCGTCCCAGCCGATGTCGAACAGCTCGTCCGACGAGCCGAGGCGGTACATATCAAAATGGAAGAGCGGCGTTCTGCCCTCGTACTCGTTGACGATGGTGAACGTCGGGCTCGTGACGCGTCCGCGGCAGCCAAGGCCGCGCGCAAGACCGCGCGTGAAGGCGGTCTTTCCCATGCCGAGCGAGCCCGTGAAGGCGAGCACATCGCCCCCGCGGAGCTTTTGGGCAAGCTCTTCGCCGATCGCCTCGGTCTCCTGCGTGCTGTGCGACAGAAATTGCATGGTTTCGCCTCCCTGACCCCATTTTCACCCATATTACCAGACAGTATAGCACAGCGCGCCGGCCTTTACAATTCCTTTTCTGCGGAAAGAGGGAGAAATGTGCGTTTACAGACGGGTAAAATTGTGCTAAAATACATCGAAAACTTTGTGCGAAGGGAGCGTGAGGCTGTGAACAGATTCCGCGATTTTTTAAGTGACGTGGTGCGGCAGTCGGATATGGTGCTGCTGTCGCTGTGCACCGTTTCCACGCTTTACGGCATGGTGCTCATCGCGAGCGCCACGCATTTCCGCAATACCTTTAAATATGTTGCCATTCAGGGATTTGGCTTGCTGCTGGGCGTGCTGCTCTACTTCCTGCTCTCCAGCATCGACGTGTCGGAGGTCGGAAAAAAATGGAAGTGGCTGCTGGCGTTCAACTTCGGCTTCATTCTGCTGCTGCGCACGCCCTTTGGCCTGACGCGCAACGGCAACCGCGCCTGGCTCGGCGTAAACGATATCGGCGAAAGGCTCGGCATAGCCGTTCTGAAGAATTTTCCCATCACCGTCCAGCCTGCCGAGATCGTGAAGATCACGTTTATCATCCTGCTGGCGCGCCAGCTTGCACTGTTACAGGAGAAAAAAGATCTCACGTGCTTTTCTAACGTCATCCAGCCCACGGCGCATGTGGCGTTCATGTTCGCTTTTTACTATGTGATCTCCAAGGATGCGGGCAGCGGCCTTGTGTATCTGTTCGTCTTCTTGTGCATGGCCTTTGCCGCGGGCTTTGCCCTGCGGTGGATCTTCCTCGGCGTGGGCGGCGCGGTGGGCGCGTTTCTCGCCGCGTGGAACCTCGGCCTTCTTCGCGGTGACTGGTACGACCGCATCAAGGTCATCCTCGACCACAGCTACCAGCCGGAAAAAAAGGGCTTTCAGCAGACACGCGGTATGCTCGCCCTCGGCTCGGGCAAGCTGACGGGGCAGGGGCTGTTCCAAGGCACGCAGACACAATCATCCGCTAAGTGGAGCCTTCCCGAGCGGCAGACGGACTTCATCTTCTGCGTCTGCGGTGAGGAGTTGGGCTTCATCGGCTGCCTCCTCATCATCGTGCTGCTGCTCGCCATCATCGTCCGCTGCCTCATCGTCGCGCGCGAAGCGCCGACACGCATGGAGAGCCTCGTGTGCGTCGGCATGGCGGGGATGCTCATCTTCCAGACCATTGCCAACATCGGCATGTGCTTGTTCCTTATGCCGGTCATCGGGCTGACGCTGCCGTTTTTCAGCTACGGCGGCTCGTCGATCGTGACGCTGTTCGCTGCGATGGGGGTTGTGTCGGGCATCAAGAAGCGGTCAAGGCCGGAGTGGCTCATCAACTGACGTTTCAAAAGCGGGGATTCTCTTTGAGAGAATCCCCGCTTTTGAGATTATCGGAGAGATGGCGAAGCCGTCTCTCCGATAAAATTGCACTCCGCTTCGTGCCTTGCCGCCCGCAGGGCGGCTGCGACACGCGCGGAGTGAGAAGAGTAAATTCCGACGCACATGTCGTCGGAATTTACGATTAAGATCATTTCGCGCCTGCGGGCGCGAAAGCCTTCGGCGCATTTAATCCCGTTCGATTTTTTCGCCGCTGATGGTGTCTTCGGCGGTACCGTAGGAGATGACGCCGCGGCCGAATTTTTTGCGCAGGGCGTCCATTGCGGATTCGACGGCTTCCTGCTTTTCCTGCTGTGTGTCGTCCGTGCCGAGCAGGTCGAGCTGGCGGTAGGATTGCGCTTCTTCGGTCAGATGCAGTGCCGTGACGGAGAGGAGCCGGATAGGGTCGGGTGCTTTCCACAAGTCCTTTGCAAGGCGGAGCGCGGTATCGTTGATCTCGCGCATCAGGTGCGTGCTGTGGTCGAGCGTCGTCTGGCGCGAAAAGACCTGAAAGCGGCTGTTTTTGATGCCGACCTGTACGCCGCCGCAGTAGAGCCCGTAGCGCCGCAGGCGCATCGCCACACTGTCAGAAAGCAGCGAGATGCCGCTTTGCACCTCATCCCAGCGCGTCAGGTCGCGGCGGAACGTCGTCGAATTGCCAACGGATTTGATCGGCTCGCGGTCCGCCGCTCCGCGGACGGGGGAGTCGTCGAGGCCGTTGGCATAGCGGTAGAGCTGCGAGCCCATTTTGCCCATCAGGGTTTCGAGCATTTCCTCGCTGCATTTTGAGAGTTCGCCGATCGTGCGCACGCCGTAGCGGCCGAGCAGCTCCTGTGCGCTGCGGCCGACGAACAAAAGATCACCAACGGGGAGGGGGAAGACGATGTCGCGCCAGTTGCCGCGTGCGATGACGGTCGTGGCGTCAGGCTTTTTATAGTCGCTGCCGAGCTTGGCGAACACCTTGTTAAATGACACGCCGACCGAGATCGTCAGTCCAAATTCGCGCTTGATGCGGCCTCGCAGCGTGTCGGCGAGCGCTCTGGCGTCCCCGCCGAAGAGGTGGAGGGAATTTGTCACATCCAGCCAGCTCTCGTCGATGCCGAACGGCTCGACTAAGTCAGTGTACTCGCCGTAGACGGCATTGATTTTTTTCGAGTATTCGGCGTAGAGGCGGTGGTGCGGCGGCAGCAGGATGAGGCCGGGACACTTCTGCTTGGCCTTCCAGATGGTCTCCGCCGTTTTGACGCCGCAGCGCTTCGCTGGTTCATTTTTTGCCAGGATGATGCCGTGGCGCTCCGTTGGATCGCCGCAGACCGCGACGGGAAGCTGGCGCAGGTCGGGATGGCTCAAAAGCTCGCAGGAGGCGTAAAAGCAGTTGCAGTCGCAGTGAAGAATGATGCGGTCCATCGCGTTCACCTCGTTTCATGAACAGTGTAGCATAAAATACGAAATGGAACAAGCGTTTGAAAATAAAAAGTGCCTGCCATTCGGCAGGCACTTTTTTAAATGCTTTGCGTCAATTTTCTCTCACGCTGTACAGCGCCGCGCCGATGGCGGTAGCAAACGTCGCGTTTTCGGGAATAATAAAATTGACATGGTAGAGCTGTTTGAACAGCTCGAACGTCTCCCTTGCCGGCGGCAGCATCGTCAGCGCGCCTGTGAGGACGACCGTGTCCGTGCCGCAGCACTTGCACGCGAGCACCGACATTGTGCCAATGGACTGGAGCACCAGGTTGACGATGCCAAGCATCTTGTCCGACGGCGTCGCGTCGTCGGCGACCTTGGCAAAGTTCGCCGCCGTGGCCTCGGGCGGCAGATCGCCCACCTGATCGCGCGAGAGGTCGGCCATCGTCAGGTCGATGTGGCTGAGGTCGCCGTCCTGGCAGAGCTTGCGGATCAGCGCGTACTGGTGCACGCCTGTTGTGAGCGAGCTGAGGCCCGCGAGCGTGCCGCCGCCCACGCCGCTGCCGATGAGGTGACGGATATCTCCGCCCTTGTTGGCCCAGAGAAACGACGTGCCCGTGCCCATACTGACGACGACCGCGTGCTCCTTGCCCGAGAGGGCGAGGCCGCCCACGCCGACAGAGGGGAATTCTTCGACCTTGATGGTCTTCACGCCGTAGATATCGCCCTCGACATACGAAGAGCCTACGCCCGTGAGCGCGATGTGGCGGATGTCGGAGAGCTGGAGATGATGTGTGGAAAGGAAATTGCCCATCGCGCCGTAGAGCGAGGTGAGCGGATCGTCAGCCTTGACGCGCAGCATGTCGATGACGGAAAGATCGGGGGCAAGACCGACGATCTTCGTGCTCGAACCGCCGATGTCAATGCCTAAAATAACACCCATTGTGATGCTCCGTTTCTTTAGAAAGTCCCTTTATCATAGGGGACGCAATGGATAAAGTCAAGTAAAAAGCGGAAAAAGGGCGGAAAGCCTTGCTTTATTTTGGTATGCAAGATATAATGCACCTATTACAAGGCGCGGCACAGTCCGCGCCGTGACACTATGAGGTGACTATGAAAACCGATCAGAAGCTCAATATGACCATGCTCTGCGACTTCTACGAGTTGACTATGGGCAATGGTTACTTGAAAGCAGGGTTCCAGGATCGCATTACCTATTTCGACGTTTATTTCCGCTCGGTGCCGGACGGAGGCGGGTACGCCATTGCCGCCGGCCTCGACCAGCTGATCGACTATATCGAGGATCTGCACTTCGACCAGCAGGACATCGACTACCTGCGCGGGAGAGGTATCTTCTGCGAGGAATTCCTCGACTATCTTGCAAACTTCCACTTCAGCGGCGACATTTACGCCGTGCCCGAGGGCACGCCCGTCTTCCCGAAAGAGCCGATGGTCGTCGTGCGCGCGCCCGCAATCGAGGCGCAGCTGCTTGAAACGTTCGCGCTTTTGACCGTGAACCATCAGAGCTTGATCGCCACCAAGGCCAACCGCATCGTCCGCGCCGCCAAGGGCCACGCCGTGATGGAGTTCGGTTCCCGCCGCGCGCAGGGCTCCGCCGCCGCCATCGACGGCGCTCGTGCTGCCTATATTGCGGGCTGCTGCGGCACTGCCTGCACCATCTCCGACCAGCTCTACGGCACGCCCGCGCTCGGCACGATGGCCCATGCCTGGGTGCAGATGTTCGACACGGAGTATGACGCATTCGCGACCTACTGCAAATACTATCCGCAGAACGCCGTCCTGCTTGTCGACACCTATAATACCTTAAAGTCCGGCATTCCCAACGCCATCAAAGCGTTCAACGACATCTTGAAGCCGCTTGGCATCAAAAAGTGCGGCATCCGCCTGGACAGCGGCGACATCGCCTATCTTTCCCGCAAGGCGCGCAAGATGCTCGACGAGGCGGGCTGGACGGAATGCACCATCACCGTTTCGAACTCGCTCGACGAGTACCTCATCCAGGATCTCTGGATGCAGGACGCGAAGATCGACGCCTTCGGCGTCGGCGAGCGTCTCATTACCGCCAAGAGCGAGCCGGTCTTCGGCTGCGTCTATAAGCTCGTCGCAGTGGAGGACAAGGACGGCAATATCGTCCCCAAGATCAAGATCAGCGAGAACGTCGGCAAGATCACGACACCGCACTTCAAGAAGCTCTACCGCTTCTATGGCCGCGACACCGGCAAGGCCATCGCCGACTATCTGACGGTCTACGACGAGACCGTGGACGACAGCCGGAATCTTGAGATCTTCGACCCCGACGCCACGTGGAAGCGTAAGGAAGTCTATCACTTCGAAGCGCGCGAGCTGCTCGTGCCCATCTACCAGAAAGGCAAGCTCGTCTACAAGCGTCCCGGCATCGAGGAGATCAAAAAATACTGCGCCGAGCAGGTCGATACCCTCTGGGACGAGGTCAAGCGCTTCGATAACCCGCATAACTATTATGTGGACCTCTCGCAGAAGCTCTACGACATCAAGGCCGAGCTTCTGAACGAGAAGAACGAGCGCTACGAGAAGAACTGAGGAAAACAAAAAATCAAAAACAGGGAACAGCCAACAGGAGGGGACTGAGACTGCGATGAAGGGATTCCAGATTCAGCAAAAGGGCGAGCGGCGCATTTCTGCGGCGCTGCGGATCATGCTGGTCGTCGTCCTGCTTGCGGTGCAGATCGGCTTTGTTGTCGCCATCTCCTACTTTATGCAGGAGTATCTGGCGCTGGCCTACGGCGTCGTACAGGTCGGCGCGCTGTTCCTTGCGGTGCATATCTACAATGAACCAGGTGAGCTTTCTTATAAGCTCATCTGGTTCATCCTGCTTTTGCTGGCCCCGCCGGTGGGTATGATTCTCTGGTTCCTCTGGGGCGGCGCGGCGCAGAAGCGCCATCTGCCGCAGAACACCAAGCGCTTTCCTGACGAGCCGGAGAGCGTGCGCATGCGCAGTGAGATCGCCGTCGACAAGCTCACGCGCCAGCTGCCCGCTTGGTCGCGCACGGCAAACTACCTCTGCCGCCGCGACTTCCAGCTCTATCAGAATACCTCTGTCACGTACCTGCCCGAGGGCGCGATTTTGCTGCGTAATCTCATCGACCGCGCAGCCAAGGCTGAGCGCTTCATCTTCCTTGAATACTTCATTCTGGCTGAGGGAAAGCTCTGGGATGAGCTTGAAAAGATCCTCTGCGCCAAGGCGCGCGAGGGGGTTGAGGTCAAGATTATTTTCGACGACTTCGGCAACATCAAGCGCTTTTCCGGCGAGACGATCGACCGTCTGTGCGAGGTGGGTGTCGAGGTATTCATCTTCAACCCCGTGCACGAGTATGTGAACCGCCTGCACTTCAACTACCGCGACCACCGCAAGATCGCCTGCATCGACGGTGACGTCGCCTACACCGGCGGCGTGAACATCGCCGACGAGTACGCCAATCTCATCGAGCGCTTCGGCTACTGGAAGGACAGCGGCGTATGTCTTGAAGGCGAGGGCGCCTGGGGCCTGACGGCAAGCTTTATCCGCATGTGTGTGAACCTCGGCGGCGTGATGCACAACGAGCACGACTATTACCGCCCCCATACGCCGGTCAAAAGCGAGGGCTTCTGCCAGCCGTTTACCGACGGACCGCAGAACAACCCCGACAATCCGGCCGAGGATGTGTTCCTCCAGATGATCTCCGGCGCGCGGCGCTTCCTCTATATCACGACGCCGTACTTCATCCCCGATGAGAGCCTGATGCGTGCATTGTGCATCGCGGGCGACGGGGGCGTGGACGTGCGGCTGATGCTGCCGGGCAAGCCTGACCACTGGTACGCCGACTGCGTGGCGGAGTCGTACTTTGGCGAGCTCATCAAACACGGCGTAAAGGTATACCGCTATATCCCTGGCTTTCTGCACGGAAAAAGCATCATGGTCGACCGCGAAGCAGCCTTTGTTGGCTCGGCGAATATGGACTACCGCAGCTTTGAGCTCGACTATGAGTGCGGCGTGATGGTCTACAGCGCGCCGATGATCGAATCGCTGCTCGAGGACATGGATATGATTGTCGACCGCAGCCACCTCGTCACGGCGGAGGAGTGGGCCAAGCGCAGCGTCCTGCACCGCGTGTTCGAGCCGCTGCTGCGTTTGTTCGCCATCTGGATGTGACGGAAAAGTGGGGAAGAGACAGAAATTTTCCAAATTTTGATTTTTTAGAAAATTACCTGTTGACAAATGCAAAGTTCCTGCTATAATAACGTATGTTCGCTGAACGACACAGCGCGGCGAACAACGCAATATAGCGGGATTGTGTAATGGTAGCACAGCGGACTCTGACTCCGTATGTGAGGGTTCGAATCCTTCTCCCGCTG
>OGGG01000326.1_pt1 | contig 56305 bp, 55 predicted proteins | sample 1571201 | NCBI WGS metagenome assembly OGGG01 (sample SAMEA2581946, study PRJEB24529) | metagenome | biome: Human gut stool | place: China | collected 2011 | reverse complement strand
AATATCCGCCTGCCGGATCTTTCTTATCTGTTTTCTAAGATAAAGATTATCCGGATCTTTTTCCAGGCGTTCTTCTAATTCGGTTCCGATACGTTCTTTCATTTCCGCCGCTGCTGCATTCGTAAATGTCATTACAAGAAAACGATCTGCTTCTATCGGATGTTCTTTATCCATGATCAGTTCCGCCATACGACTCACAAGAACTCTTGTCTTTCCTGCTCCTGCTCCGGCAGATACCATGATATTTTTCCCTCTCAGAAATATTGCCTGTTCCTGTTCTTTTGTATAATTCATCTTACTCTCCCTCCTCTCTTATTTTTTCCAAAACTTCTTCTACAGATAAACTCTGAAAACTCTGATATTCATATCCCGGCAATTTCACATCAAATCCACATACATCGGCAAACGGACAATAATCGCAGGCTGTTCCCTTTTTATTTCGGTATGGTCTTGGACGAATTTCTCCTTTATAAATCCTTCCTCCAAGTTCAGCCGCTTTTCTTTTTGCATATCCGCCCATATAATGAAAATCCTGTGTTCCCATTACCGGAGAATTTTTATATGGTTCCCCTGACTTTTTCAGACGGACCGGCATAGACAGAAAGTCACCGTCAGGTGCCTCAAGTTTATTTAAAATATCTCCATCACTATTCGCCATTCCAGACATACGGAAATTTTTAAGCAGACTCTCTTCCTCTGCATGATCTGCTTTAACGATAGGATCTTGTAACTGATAATAGAACACACCAGCAGGTGTCACTTCTTTCTCTGTTTCTTTATGATATATCTCCTCTGCTGCATTCATATAAATAATCAACTGTAGTTCCAGTCCATAATAAAAATCTTCCATTTCAAACTTTTTAGCACCGGATTTATAGTCGATCACACGCATAAGAACCCTGTCATCTTCTTCACAGACATCCACCCTGTCAATCGTTCCTAAAAGAAACATTTTCCTTCCATTTGAAAGAGGCACTTCAGCCTCTCTTAATCGCTCCTGCTTTCCAAAGTGAAGTTCAAAACGATCCGGTTCAAATTCACTGTTCTTTAAATGTGCACGAAGAACCCCTATCGTCCTTCTCATAATTCGCTCTACTGTCTTTATCTTATATTGATTTCTTGAAGAACTGTAAAATACATCACCAAGATTCTCATCCATAGCAGTTTGCAATGCTTCCGAAATATATTCATTCTGCACCTTCTCCGGAATTGTTTTCCAACTATAGTCTGACTCCTTCACCTTTTTTGAAAAAGTTTCCAGTGCCTTATGGAAAAGATTTCCCAAATCCATCGGTCGAATCTTGTATTCTTCTCTTTCTTTTAATTCCAGACCATAAATACAATAATACTGATATGGACAGGCAGCAAATCGTTCCAGCCTAGTTACACTGCCTGAAATTTCTTTCCCATAAAGTTCTTCCATTAAATCTTCCGATAATTTTGGTTCCTCATATGATTCTTCCAGATACTGTCCATATTTTTCCAGATCTTTTTTCTTTTCTGAATACTGATCCCAATAATTTGCTAACATAAGAAAGGCTTTATTCTTTTTTATTTGTTCGGGATGGTGTTTCATTTGAAGAAGCCCCTGCAATAAAAACTCTCTGCTGTCTTCCTCATTAAAATAATATCTTTTTTCTTCCTCTGGATATTTCTTTCTATTCAGCTTTGGAAAAAGACAACTTAAATTCTTTTGAAGAACAGAAGGTCGAAGTGCTGTCCCGTCACTGTCTGTTAACGAATAGGAAAAATAGAGTTCTTCCGTTGGCTTAGAAAATGCCATATACATATAAAACTCATCTTCCATCGACTGCTCTAAAAGATTTTGTGACAGAGTAATTCCATATTGCTTTAAAAGTTCTTTTTCATCATCACTAATGATTCCCCTATCTTCTAAGTTCGGAGGAATCTTTCCGTCATTCATCCCTGTAATGAACAAAACTTTTATCTCATGCAGACGAGATCGTTTCAAATCTCCAAGCACGACCTGATCCATAGATAACGGAACAACACCAAGCCCCAGAGAATCCAAACCGGCATCCATAATTTCTCCAAGTTCTTTTATCGTCATCTTCTCTTCCCCGAAAATCATGACAATCTTATCTATCAGCGAAATCAATAATTCATATAACTGTCTGTATTCTGTTGCTTTTACATAATCTCCTGCATCCTCTGCCTTTTGTGCACAGTAAGAAAACTTTTCTTCAAAAGCCAGTTCCGTCATTGTCAGATAGAGTGCTTTCATTTTATCTTTTACTGAAACTTCTTTATCCCTCATTACCTGACAGAAATGCTCAGTTTCTTTCATAAAACGTTCCTGCAAAGTATGCAGTTCCTTTATCATGTCTTCCTCTTTGTTCTTTAAGCGCCGGACAAATGGTTTTTTCCACATAGAAAGTCCTCTGATACCTGCATAAAGAACATAGTTTTCCAGATAATCGGCTTCTTCGTCCATAAGATCAGACATTCCTGACTTCAGATAACGAAAAACACTCTCATAAGAATAGTCCATCTGTGCAAGATGGAATAGTGACCTTACTGCCTCAACTCCAGAATGATAGGATACCTTTTTTTTCGTATCTTCAAATACCGGAATATTTAAGATTGCAGCCTTTCGTTTAAACGCAGATGCATATTCTGCAACATCTCCGGAAAGAACAGCAAAATCCCGATATCGATATCCTTTTTGTCTCACAAGCTGTTCTATTTTATGCATAACATAATCTGCTTCTCCATCGGGATTACGGCATACTGTCATATGAATTCGTTCCGGAAAATCATCATATGATTCTTTGTTATTCTGGAATAAATGTTGTTCTAAAAAAGTAGCTTCCGGATTATTTATAAATCTTGGGGCGATTTTTTCTCTAAGATTAACTATCTCTTCTACTTCCTGCATATTTTCTTTACAAAGCATCAGCAATGCATCTGCTGTTTTCTTACTGGCATTGAATAAATCTTCCGACATTCCTTTTTGTCCCGGAATAAATTCAGGAATCGTCACCGTTACATTAATCTGAGCAGCCACCTTGAGCAATTCTCTTAAAAAAGAAATCTGTACCGGTGTAAATCCTGCAAACCCGTCAAAATAAAAGACTGCATTCTTTAACATCGGCGCCTTCCCTGTAAATTCTCTGGCAATATCAAGAATCTGTTCTGTTACCATAAACCTTCCCTCTATTGCCTTTTCAAAACGCTCGTAAATTCTTCCGAGTTCTTCACATTTATTACAAAGAGATTTGTTCTCGTCTAACTGCTTTGTTACTTCTTCCACCTGTTTCCATGAAACACCATAACCAATAAACTCCATGAGCATTGATTTTAGTTCATCAATAAAACCTGGTTTCTTCATGCTTTTTTTGAAATAAAGGAAATCCCCTTCCTCTTCTGAAAGAATCTTTCTAAGCATCATCGATACGCCCAGATCTTCCAGTATTTCTTTTGGCTGATAATTACATTCTGCAAAAATACGATAGGACAGACGATGAAAGCTTAGTACATCTATATTAAAAAATCCATGTCTTGGATGCATCTTTACTATTTTACGCTGCATCTCCAGACTGAACTGTTCCGGTACAATAACATAATATTGTTTTTCCGGAATCTCTATAGAACGGCGGATCACTTCTTTCACCAGATATTCTGTTTTCCCCTGTCCACTTCTTCCTGTAATATATCTAAGCGCCATTCTCTATGCCTCGTTCCAGTTACTGAGTTCTTCTCTTAATACAGCTAGCAGATCACTTTCCGGTATCTTTCGGACTACCTGTCCCTTCTTGATAAGAAGTCCTTCTCCCTTTCCACCTGCAATTCCGATATCGGCCTCTTTGGCTTCCCCCGGACCATTTACAACGCATCCCATAACAGCTACTTTAATATTTAAATTATCAAACTCTGTTACCATTTTCTCTACTTCATTCGCAAGTCCGATAAGATCAATATTCGTTCTTCCACAAGTAGGACAGGATACTACCTCGATTCCCCCTTTTCTAAGGCCGAGTGTTTTTAATATCTGCTTTGCTGAAGCAATTTCATTTACCGGATCTCCCGTAAGCGAAACTCGAATCGTATCCCCGATTCCCTGATTTAAAATAATACCAAGACCAATTGCTGATTTGATATTTCCGCGGAACAAAGTTCCTGCTTCGGTGATGCCTACATGAAGAGGATACTGACACTTTGGCGCTAATAATTCATGCGCTCTGGCACACATTAAAACATCGGACGACTTAATACTTACTACAAGATTATCGTAGCCCATATCTTCTATCATCTTCACTTTATCAAGTGCGCTCTCTACAAGCCCCTCTGCAGTCACTTTTCCATACTTTTCTATGATATGTTTCTCTAATGAACCACTATTTACTCCGACACGAATCGGCACATTATATTCTTTTGCTTTATCAACAACTGCCTTTACTCTTTCAGAAGAACCGATATTTCCCGGATTGATTCTTATTTTATCTGCTCCATTCTCAATTGCTGCAATCGCCATACGATAATCAAAATGAATATCTGCTACAATTGGAATATGAATTCTTTTTTTAATTTCTCCGAGTGCCTTTGCGGCTTCTAATGTAGGTACCGTAGAACGAATAATATCACATCCCGCTGCCTCTAACTCAAGAATCTGCGCTACGGTTGCCTCTACATCTTCTGTCTTCGTATTCGTCATAGACTGAATCAGAATCGGATTTCCTCCACCAATCACCCTGTCTCCAATTTTCACTACCTTTGTTTGTTCTCTGTACACAGCAGTTCCTCCTTTTTATAACGTACATATTTGCCAGAAAAGAGCCTGCCGCATCTTTAGCTGCAACAGCCTCTTTTCCTTTCTTACACTTTACATTCGATATAGAATAAACCTGTATAAGTTTATCTGTCTGTTCATTTATATAAAAAATATATTTTTAATATCATTCGCCATGACAATGACCATCAAAGCCATCAAAAGAACCAATCCGGCAAAATGAACCATTCCCTCCTTCTCCGGAGGTACTTTCTTCCTTCGAATCATCTCAATGATAATAAACACCAATCGGCCTCCATCTAATGCCGGAAGCGGCAGAAGATTCATTACACCTAAATTGGCACTCAGCATGATCGCAAAATTCAAAAGACTTAATACCACCGTCTTAATGCCATACACGATTGACTGCTCATAGGTGTCTCCGATCATATTAACGATTCCAACCGGACCGGACAGATCGTTCAGTTTAAAACGTCCTGTTATCAAATATTTAAGACTGAGGAAGGTAGATTTAATCTGATACCTTACCTCAAGAATACTGTACTTTACTGTACCCCAAAGACCTTCTTTTGTACTTTCCTTCTTAGAAATTCCAAAAGCATAACTTCCTGATTCTGTTTTCTTTCGCGTAACCGTAACTGTCTTTCTTTTTCCGTCTCTTTCATAGGTTACTTTTACATCTGCTTTGTCATTATGCATATAGTTAAAAAGAGAAATCTCGCGAAAATTATAGATTCGTGAGCCATCTAACTTTACGATATGATCTCCCGCCCGTATTCCTGCTTCATATGCTCCGCTATCTGTTGGAACTTCACTTGCTACCGCAGGGTCTGCCCCTCCGAAGCCAACAACAAATAATGCAAGAACAAATGCCAGAATAAAGTTAAAAAACGGTCCGGCAAATATTACCGAGAATCTGGCAAGTGGTGACTGGCTCCCAAACGCTCTTGGGTCCTGACAGGCATCATCTTCTCCAAGCATAACACAGCAACCGCCAAATGGAAGACACTTTACGGAATACTTGGTCTCTCCTATCTGCTTTCCAAAAATAGTTGGTCCGATTCCAATCGCAAATTCTTCGACACAAATTCCGTTTTTCTTTGCCAGCAGGAAATGTCCCAGCTCATGAAAAATAACAATAACACTAAATAAAACAATTGCAAGAATTATTTTCAGCATGAATTTTCCTTTCTTTTACTGAAGTACGGAATAAACCCACTGCTCTGTTGCAAGAATCTCTTCTAAATCAGGATGAGCAGATACTTTATGGGCATCCATACACTTTTCAATAGAACGGACAATGTCCGTATACTTTATCTCACCTTTTAAAAACTTTGCAACCGCCCTCTCATTCGCTGCATTAAAAACAGTCGGCATTGTTCCGCCTGTCTTTCCAGCCTCAATTGCAAGAGATAATCCTCTAAACACTTTATAATCTGGTTTCTCAAATGTGATCTGAGATAACTTTGAAAAATCCAGTCTGTCACCCGGAAGACTTCTTCTTTCCGGATAAAACAACGCATATTCTATCGGAACACGCATATCCGGCGTTCCAAGCTGCGCAATAACTGCTCCGTCAATATACTGCACCATTGAATGAATGATACTTTGTGGCTGGATAACAACTTCTATCTGAGAATAATCTACGCCAAAAAGCCACTTTGCCTCCATCACTTCAAGGCCCTTATTCACCATTGTCGATGAATCAATCGTAATTTTCGGTCCCATAGACCAGTTCGGATGATTCAGCGCATCTTCAAGCGTTACGGTCTCTAAAAACTCTGCGCTCTTTCCACGAAATGGTCCGCCGGATGCAGTAAGAAGAATCTTATCAAGTGCTTTCTTCGGTTCTCCCTGAAGGCATTGGAATATTGCAGAATGTTCACTGTCCACCGGAAGAATAGATACACCGTATTCCCTTGCCATCGGAATGATCAGATGACCTGCCGTTACAAGTGTCTCTTTGTTTGCTAATGCAATATCCTTCCCCTTTCTAATTGCCTCCATCGTCGGTAAAATTCCCATCATACCGACAACTGCTGTCACAACGACATCTGCACTGTCTATCCCGGCAACTTCAATCAGTCCATCCATTCCGCAGACAACTTCTACTGCTTCACCCGCAAGTTCTTCTTTTAACTCCTGTGCCTTCTTCTCATCAGATAAGCTTACTAATTCCGGATGAAATTCCCGAATCTGCTCTTTCAGTCGTTCTTTATTACTGCCGGCAGCAAGAGCTACTACCTCAAGCTCATCGGAATGTGCTCTGATCACATCTAACGTCTGTGTTCCTATCGAACCTGTTGAACCTAATATCGCTATCTTTTTCATTTTAATCCCACCACCATCACTAACATATAATAAATAATCGGTGCCGTAAATATAATACTGTCAAATCGATCCAAAATACCTCCATGCCCCGGAATCAAATGACTGTAATCTTTGATTTCATAATTTCTCTTAATTGCAGAAGCACCTAAATCTCCAATGATACTAATAAGACCACCTACAGCACATACTATGCCAAATACTATGATCAGGTTATAATGAACTGACAGGAAATTCTTTGAGATCAAACCATAAAGGCAGCCAAGTAAACCGGCTCCGATAACCCCACCTACAGCACCTTCTATTGTCTTCTTTGGACTTAATATTGGAGACATCTTATACTTTCCAAATAATCGTCCGGCACAATATGCAAGTGTATCATTACCCCAGGCACTTAAAAATACAAGAACTACCATATAAGCACCATCAGAAAGCATACGGATCCGATAAATACAGGAAAGCATTATTGTAACGTAAAATAATGCAAAATAAGAAATCGCCACACTCGAAATCTCATATTTAGGAAAAGTAAACACATATACCGCTATCAGCATAATAAGTACCAGTAATGCCAACGGGATTATATACTGCTCTAATCCAAGAAGTAATAACAAATAATATAATACACTACCTGTGTATACTATGACACCAAGAGCAGACTTCTCCATATGGATCACTCTTAACAACTCAAATACACCAATCAAAGAAATCGCTCCCACTACAAAAAATGTAAGAAAGCCACCATAATATAGTGTAACAAACGCAATAATCACCAGAATAATTCCGCTGATCAATCTCTGTTTAAACATCGCTGTCCTCCTTATCAGACTCCGCCAAAACGGCGTTCTCTGGTATTATAATACTCTACAGCCCGTATTAATTCCTGCTTATCAAAATCCGGCCAGAGTACATCTGTAAAGTAGAATTCCGCATAGGCAAGCTGCCATAACAGCCAGTTAGAAAGTCTCTGTTCGCCACTTGTCCGAATCATCAGATCCGGATCTGGCAGATCCTTTGTATCAAGATAAGAAGCAAACCGTTCTTCAGTAATCTCTTCCACAGAAAATGCTCCCTCTTTGCAATCCTGTGCCATATGGCGCATTGCTCTTACCATCTCGTCCCTGCTTCCGTAATTAAGCGCAATCGTAAAATTAAGTCCTGTATTCGCTGCAGAAACCTCTTCAAGTTCATCAATTGCTGCTCTGATATCATCATCTAAACGGCTCTTTTCTCCAATAACACGAACCCGCATGTTATTCTTTGCTGTTCTTTCGATACAATCTTTTAAATACTTTCGTAAAAGCCTCATCAATGCCTTTACTTCCTTATCCGGACGTCTCCAGTTCTCTGTTGAAAATGCATATACTGTCAGATACTTGATTCCGATGTCCCACGCATCTTCACAGATCTGTTCTACTGTCTTCGCCCCCTGGGAATGTCCATAATTTCTAGGCATCAGACGTTTCTTAGCCCATCGTCCATTTCCATCTAATATAATAGCCACATGCTCCGGAATTACAAGCATCTTTCCATTCAATTCCTTTTCCACTTATCCGTAAACCTCCAAACTTCTAAACCACTCTTATAATTAAATACATAAGAAAAACCAGACAGCCAGTCACGCCGGCCGCCTGGTTGCTTTCCATGATACTATACTGTAAGAATCTCCTGAGACTTCTTATCGATCATTCCATCGATTGTCTTAATATGCTTATCTGTAGCTTTCTGTACTTTATCCTGCTGATCTTTTAATTCATCCTCAGTAATCTCATTATTCTTGTTCGCCTTCTTAAGCGTATCATTCGCATCTCTTCTGATATTACGGATAGCAACCTTCGCTGCCTCACCCTTTTTCTTAACGTCCTTTACAAGTTCCTTTCTTCGTTCCTCTGTCAATTCAGGGAACACAAGACGGATAACCTTACCATCATTCGTAGGATTAATTCCGATATCAGACTGCATAATCTCCTTCTCAATTGCCTTTAAAAGAGAAGTCTCCCATGGCTGAATCGTAATAATTCTTGGTTCAGGAACAGAAACATTACCAACCTGCTGTAATGGAGTAGGGGTTCCGTAATAGTCTACCTTAATCTTATCTAATACATGCGGATTCGCTCTTCCAGCACGAATAGAGTTATACTCTCTCTCCAGACTCTCAATAGACTTCTGCATCTTCTCTTCAAACTTCTTTATCATAATATGTCCTCCTACATTATACTTATTCTCTATTATTGCGTGGTATTAATTTACAATAATCCATCTTGATTGTCAAGCTATTTCCAGTTTTTATTTATCAAACAATACCTCTATACCGTAACATATGTTCCGTTAAACTTACCATTCATTGTATTTACAATACTGTTTTCCTCTTCCAAACCAAAAATGACTAATGGCATCTTATTTTCAAGACACATGATCGTTGCTGTCAGATCAATAACACCAAGCTTTTTGGAAAGTACTTCATCAAGAGAAATCTCATCATACTTCACAGCATCCGGATTCACCTTCGGATCACTGTCATACACACCATCAATTGCTTTTGCTAAAAGAATCGCATCCGCTTCAATCTCAATAGCACGAAGAGCTGTAGCTGTATCTGTGGAGAAATACGGATGTCCGGTTCCGCCGGCAAAGAAAGTTACCACTCCATCTTCCAGATTATTCACTGCATCATCTTTTGAAAAAAGTTCTGTAAATGCTCCACAGGTAAAAGGAGTATAAACCTTAGTCTTCATTCCTGTGTGACGGAACATATCAGAAACATAAATACAGTTCATTACAGTTGCAAGCATACCAATCTGATCTGCCTTGGTTCTTTCCATGTTCTCGCTGGTTCTTCCTCTCCAGAAATTACCGCCGCCAATAACAATAGCAACCTGCACCCCATCATCAACGATCTGCTTTACCTGCTCTGCTACTTTTAATACGGTTTCCTCATCAAAGCCAGTCTTCTTCTCTCCGGCTAACGCCTCTCCACTTAACTTTAATAAAACACGTTTTAAACCTTTTAAATCTTTCATGTAAACCTCCAAAAGTCTTTATCCCATGATAATCTTCCGGGTGCGAAAATCATAACGAATCTCTGTCTTCTTAAATTTCTCATCTACATCAATAAATTTAAGCATAGTATCATCATGCGCTAACACTGGATAGTTCATCCCTGACAGCACCGAAAAAAAGACATCTATGATCATATATCCATTTTTTCTCGAAACATTCGACAATAATACTTTCATCCTTCACACCTCTGATTCTCTACCTCGTACAAAAAGGCAAAGTAATACTTAATAACATTATAGCCGATTCTGCTCCCAATGTAAAGAACCAGATAACAATCCTGATTTGATGGACTAAAGAAACGAAAACCAAAAACTTTATATAGAATAAAATGTGAAGATAGTCGCGGCATAGAAAATGCCTGACCGGCATTTTTATTTGCTCCGACATCACATTCTATTTTATATAAATTTTTGCTGTTCGTCTGTCTACCCTTAGAAATCAAATTTTTAAATATTCTTTTATCATTTTAAGTTCTTCTGGAAAGAGGCAATATTTCTTATCCCCTGATTTTACTTTTTCACAGCAGGTTTCAAAATCCATCCAGCACACTTCCTGTACTTCTTCTTCCTGTAATTTTAATTCTTCTATATTTATTGGTTCAGAATATAAATAGACATGACTAATCTCATGGTTTTTAAACGGTTTTCCATAAAAAATTTCCTCACATTTTCCTTCATGTAAGCCCATGAAATGAAGCTGTTCCGGCTCTGCTTTTATTCCAAGTTCTTCTTCAAGCTCTCTTAATGCTGAGGTAAGATAATCCTGTCCTGCCGGCAAATGTCCTGCGGAAGAAATGTCATAACATCCTGGAAAGGCATCTTTATTCTCACTTCTCTTCTGTAATAATAAATCATAACTGCCCTTCTCATTTTTTTTCACGATCCATACATGTGAAGTCCCATGCAGGTCTCCATCTGCATGAACGAGAGAACGTTCTTTAATCACTCCCGTAGGATTACCATTCTTATCTCTAATATCTAAATACTCCATCTATATTACTCCCTTCGTAAATATAATTTATTATAACAGATTTCTTTTTAAAATAAAAAAAACGCATCGACGTCATCATTATGACTCGATACGCACCATATAGAATCTGCAAAGCAGTTAAAGGGGAAAATTAAGATTTATATTTAAGGTCTCGTCGCAAGGACTCAACTCGTTTTTCAACGTTTCTTATTATATAATATTTTTCTGTTTTTTCAATTCACAATATTCATAATTTTTTTTCATTTCATACCTTTTTTCTTGGACAATTTCACATTTCAAAAAAGCTCATTATTAAAAATGTCTTTATTTTATGTCTTTTATCCTTTTTCATTGTATTTCTTTTTTGAAAGCTAATGTCAAAAAAATTTCTATTTGTGCCCAAAAATTAGCCGAAGTTCATCTATTATCCTCTATTCAAATAGATTTTCTTTTGTTATAATAAAATAACAGAATTTAAGTTGGGAGGGAAGCAGTATGCAGCATATGACGTTGAATAAGATTTCTATTGAACACATTACACTGGAACATATCGGTTTTGTTCATCATGGATTTGGAGTTGACTTACCTGATTATCTTCTGTAATTTTAGTTTAATTCATTAGAAACAAACGAAACGCAAAAAGTATAATTATTGTAACTGTAAAGATGGTCGCAATAATTATACTTTTTGCATTTCGTCTGTTTTTATTATAGAGTTATATACCCTGTGATTATTACACTTGCAATTGCTCCTGCTATTGTTGCAAACATTGCTCCCGGTAAAGTCCATCTTGTTTTTTTTATGTTGATACTCATATAATATATTGTAATCGTATAAATAACTGTTTCCGTACAACTCATCATAATAGAAACGATCATTCCTGTTTTAGAATCCGGTCCATATTCTTTAAAAATATCAAGTACAAAGCTTACCGCTGCCGATGAAGAAAAAATTCTTACGATGAAAACAGGGATGATTTCTGCCGGAATATGAAGGACTTTTCCTAATGGAGTAAGGAAATCAGAAAAGCTGTCTAAAGCTCCTGAAGCTCGAAATATTCCTATCGAAACGAGAAGTGCTATCATCGTTGGCGCGATTTCGATGACTATATGAAATCCTTCTTTTACTCCTTTTAAAAAACTTTCATAGACATCGGTATGATTAAAAAAACCGTATACAATAATATAAAACATTGTAAACGGCACAATAAAATCCGAAAAATAAAGAAGAAACTTCACCGTAATCGTCTCCGTTTCTTCTTGTTTCGTCCATTGTATCTTATAAATTCCATTCCCTTAATAAAAAGAATTCCTGCTAAAGTTGAAATCATAGTTGCTAAAATTGCCGGCAGAACCACCGCTGTCGGATTTACTGAACCATACTGGCTGCGATAGGCAATCATATTGATGGGAATAAGCTGCAGCGATGAAATATTTAACACAAGAAATGCACACATCATATCCGATGCTTCATATGTAGCCTCTGACATTCTTGCTATGTTACCGGCTGTATAGCTTTTCTTACTTATATTGTCTTTATTACTTTCTTCCAGCTTCTTTAATTCCTTCATCGCCTTAAGTCCAGCTGGAGTTGCCGCCCAGCCAAGACCAAGGATATTCGCCGCCATGTTTGCTGCAATATATTCATTTGCTTTATGCTGAGAGGGAATATCTGGAAAAAGCCAGTGAATAAACGGATACATTGCCTTTGAAACTCTCTTCATAAGCCCGCTTTTTACTGCAATTTCCATCATTCCGTTCCAGACACCGATCACTCCCAGCATAAAAATACATAAATTCACTGCTTCTGTTGAAGATGAAATAAAAACTTCGGTTAATTTTCCCATCGTACCATGAAATGACGCAAATAAAATTCCTCCTGCAATCATAAGTACCCACAATATATTCAGCATAAAACTCACTCAGTCTTTTTCTTTATTATATTGTTCCTGACTTGTCCGATATGCTTCTTTATCAAAGTCACCAAACTGATCTTTCACTGTACGTTTAATCTGATACATTGCAAAATCTGCATACTGCGTAAATTCTTTTCTATCTGTTGTATCATCTGGATACCATGCCACTCCTGCTGACAAATGCAGCATAAATGGGTCTCCGTTTGGCAAAAGTATTGACTGAGCTCTGATATCTTTTTCGAGCTGATCTAAATATCTCTGTATCTCACTTCTGCTCGAATACCCATAAAATAAAATATAAAACTCGTCACCGCCCGGACGGGATATTATTCTCCACCATTTTCCCCTTTTCCAAATTACATTTTATTTTACAAGCTTTTCAAGTTCAGCCTTCGTTGCCTCATACCATGTATCAAAATTGCTATCACTTACAAAATCCTTTACTACCTCATCAAAAGACTCCCCTTTTTTCAGACGTTTGACTACCGTCTTTCTGTCTGCACTTGCTTTATCAGACATAGCATATTCCAGAATATTTCTCGCATCTGTTCCATTCTCAAAAGCCTTTGTAGTATACAATGTATTATGATTTACTGTATCAATTGCCACCTTAACAATTGGTAATTCATTATTTTCTGTCAGATCTGTTGTCTCCGCAATCTTTTTTACATCATTTGCTGTTTTCGTTACCGGCAAATAACCGGATGCCACAGAAAACTGAATATTTCTCTCATCTTCTGTAAACCATTTTTATGCCGTATCTGCATATCCTGCAAAAATACTTGGAATCGCCTTAGCTCCGGTCCGATGCTTTACTGCTGCGACAATACCTTCTTTTAACTCATTTACCGTACCAAAGTTAGCTCCTTCTACATAGATTCCTTCTTCTTTTCCAACGCTGCCATTAAATTCGTCTATCAGCTTATTAAATGCTTCAAGCTGATCTCCATTATAATAATGCCATATTGTAACCTTTGTCGGATTATCCGGATCTAGCTTTACCTTCTTTACTGAACTTCCTAAAGATGTTCCGCACCCGCCAAGCAGCATGCTCAAAATCATAATCATGCAGATTACAACTTTCTTATTAAACTTCATACACTTCTCTCTTTCTTATCACATAATTACATATCACATAATCACATCAAACTTATTTTTTGTATACTCTAGGAACCCTCTTTCCTACATCACATACAAATTCATAATTAAAGCTTCCTGCAAGATTTGCCATATCCTCTACACTGATAAAATTATCCCCGTCTTTTCCAATCAAGGTAACGGTATCTTCAAGCTTCACATCTGGAATATCTGTAATGTCTACCATCATCTGATCCATGCACACTCTTCCGACAATTGGTGCTTTCTGTCCGTGAATCAATACCCAGCCTTTGTTAGAAAGACTTCTTGCATATCCATCCGCATATCCAACAGATACTGTAGCAAGACGGCATGGATGTTCAACAATATAAGTTGCTCCATAACTTACGCCACGTTCCATCTCCGGCTCCATAATATTCACTACATGTGAATACCAGCTCATTGCCGGTATTAACTCTAAATTAGAAAAATCCACCTCATCAGAAGGGTACATTCCGTAAAGAATAATTCCTGCTCTTGCCATATCATAACGATGATCATCATATTCCATGATAGCGGCACTGTTACAAATATGTTTTACTGGAATCTCGATTCCTGCTTGATCAAGCAGTTCTACAAAATAATCATATCTCTTCATCTGACTTTCTGTATATGTCTTATCTGTCATATCCGCACAGGATAAATGCGTAAATAATCCTTCGATTTTTATATTAGGCAGATTCGCAATCTGCTCCACAATAGCAAGGCCCTTCTCATCTGGAGATAAACCGATTCTTGTCATTCCTGTATCTAATGCAATGTGAATTCTAGCCGTCTTTCCAGCCTTCACAGCCGCTTCGGACATCGCTTTCGCCGTATCATAACAGTAAATCGTCTGGTCTACTCCATACTCTAAATTCTTATAATAAAGAGAAGGGGAATTATAACCAAGAAGTAAAATCGGCTGCTTTAATCCTGCCTTTCTCAGTTCTACTCCCTCATCAATCGTAGCAACACCAAAATAATCCGCGATATCACTAAGATAATGTGCCACTTCTACAGCGCCATGACCATAACCATCTGCTTTTATAACAGCCATTGTCATTGCCTTATCTCCAGTCTTTTTTTTGATATTTATATAATTCTCCCTGATTGCTTTTAAATCAATTTCACAATAGGTCCGCAAGTATTCTTTCATTTATATTTCTCCTTTTTATCAACTACTTCAATAACATACTCTTTCTTTTGTACTCTATATTTACTTATCCTCTTCTCTTTTGTATTTTCCACCCCATCCAATACATCACTCCCCCTATCGCTCCGCCGAGCGTATTGTAACATAAATCCGAAAGCTGAAATGTCCCAAGCCGCAGAAAAAGCTGCAGGAACTCTATCGTCAATGAAAAAAGAAACGCTGCCTTTGTGCTATACCAAAGAATACTTGTAAAACAAATTTGTCTGCCCTTCTCTTTTAAAAATTTCTCTTTGGCAGTCCACATGAGCAGGAAAGTAAATGGCAACATCAGGGCAATGTTTTCAAAACATTCTGTCGTAAGTGTTACTGTCCCATCTGCCTGCGTACTCCAAATCCACCAGCCAGCCATCACGTCAGAAAGGGGATTCATCCACATATTACGGTTTAGTAAAGTTCGAAACAGAATCATTATCGTAAAAAATACAAGACAAAATAGTTTACGAAAAAACAAGGAATTCTTAAATGTACGAATCCAGGCAAGGCAGGCGGCTTTGATTCCTTTGCCGGTGTCGATTGGATTATATGCATACATATAAAAAAACAAAATGAATATTGTGAGGAGTACCGCAAACCAAAATGGCTGGTAAAGAGCTGTGAGAACATTGGTTACTATACTTTTAAAAATTTCCATTTCTTTTCTCCTCTTTATTCATCTTGGTTTTCATTCTTATTTCAAATCTTCAAACAAATCTTTCTGATATACACCAGCTTCTATCAGCTTGGCAAATGATTTCACTACATAATCCTTGTCTTCTTTATAAGTTACTCCAAACCACTTATCATTTGTATCTAAGACCTTTACAGAAACTTTTCCAGCCTGAAGAAGTTCATCTATGTAAATTGGCAGTAAATATTCTGCTTTCAGAATATCTTTGTTTCCCATATTTGCAAAGAACTCTTTAAATCCCTCTTCTAAAGTCTGCATGAATTCCGGTGTAAGTCCCCACATATTCATGGATGCGTAGGATTCCGCATTAATTGAAGTGAGCTGTCCATCGTTGTCTACTGCTGCACCCTCTGGAGTCTTAACAATATTGGAAGTCTCATGCACTGCTGTGAGATAGCCTTCTTCATTTGTCTCGCAGATACCTCTGGTAACGGCACCATTTTCACTTAAAGTATTCTTTAAAATAAAGCCTACCATGCAGAACTGATTGGCTTTTTCTGGTGTATAAGCTACAAGGAAATTGTGAATCTTAACAAATGCTTCCTTCCCATAGTAGTCATCTGCATTTATAACTGCAAATGGCTCATGCAGGACTTCTTTACAAGCAAGAACAGCTTGTCCTGTTCCCCAAGGTTTGGTACGTCCTGCTGGAGGCTCCACACCTTCTGGAAGTTCACTTAATTCCTGGTATGCGTAGGCAATCTCCACTCCAAGATTATTACAAATCTTTTCAATACGATCACCGATTGCTTCTTTAAATGCGTCCTTAATATCCTTACGGATAATAAAAACTATTTTGTTGAAGCCTGCTTCTATTGCATCATGGATAGAATAATCCATGATGATTTCTCCATTTAAACCAACTGGAGCAAGTTGTTTGATTCCGCCGCCGAATCGGGAACCAATGCCGGCTGCCATAATGACTAAAGTTGTTTTCATCTTTTTTTCTCTATCCCCATTTTTTCTTTATTTACATATTCTAATAATCTATCGATTATCTTACAATCTATCTTCTCATTAAATTTCCTAGCAAATAAACAATTACTATTAATCAGTTCTTCAAAATCTTCATTTCTAAAAGTATACGGTGTTCCTCTTTTCCAATCTATATATCTTTGATTCCCTAAACATGAGTCATCATAGTCTTTATCATATAACTTATCTTTAAATGAAGAATTGTATACTATAGTTTGTAAAAACATTTCGTCACACATTGTATAATTAAAAACTTTTTTTATCTTTTTTTTATTTTTTAAAACATAGGACACTAGCTCATCAGTAATCGAAAACCACTACGATCCACTTTTAAAAATCCATTCACTATTTTTTGTTCTATCTACACCTAAAAGTTTTTGTATAGGAATTATTAATCTCTTTTAAGAAATAGAAAAAAATGTTTTTCTTTTTTTCCCTATAAAATCCTGAAATATCATATAATACTTTATTCGTTCATACCTCATCTCACTTTTTTCTTGCTTATCAAAATGAACAAATTCTTTTCCACTATTTTCTTCAAAAAACTGATTTATCTCTCTCATAGGACGCAGTATCATGTCTTGCCCACTTAACAAATGATAATAATCAAATTTATCTGTATTATGGGCATATTCTAATAAAAGCAATTCTCCCTTTACTAAACTATACCCCCCACACAGTATGCATGCGAGGAACATTGTATATCTTAGCATATTTTAACTTTGGAATTTCTTTATATTCTGGAGATTTAGAATCTATATGCCAAAAAAATACCAGTGTCATTATAATCAAGAGATTCAATTAATTTTATTAATTGATTATAATTATTATGAGCCATAATCAAAAACGCATGTTTCATTTTATATCCTTTCTATCCTTAAAAATTTATATACATCCACTTTAGCTATTTTCTAATTAATTTAATAATATTCTTGGGGTTATTCATAATAACAGTATGTAATATTGCACCTACAATAGTCATAATAAGTGCACTAAAAATCAACATTCCCCAATTTCCTGGTTTTATAATTTTTTCAATTCCTATAAATACCACTACCATTATAAATGCTGAAAATATATGTCTAACTATAATTTTATAGAAAAATCTTGGACTAATTTTTAAACAATGTGCCCCATATATAGGATTAAAAAATAAATTCATGCATAACATAATAATTGTTGTTGTTGCAACAACAATAGAAGGTCCAATATTTGTATATTTTAACATAAAATACATTACTACTACATTTATGAATCCACTAATAATAGTAAGTAAACAAGGTAATTTATTTTTTAAGGTAAGCGTACTTATATAATAAACAGGTTGCATTATTCCTGCTGTAATACTAAGTGAAACTGCAATAAACGTTAACCAATATAAAGTTTTGGTATCTTGTGCAGGAAGCCATAATTTATAATAAAGCATCCCCAAACTAGTAAATCCCGCAAAAGCTATATTAGAAAACATTCCGCATATTTTCATTGTTTTTTCTAATTCATTAGTGAAATTTTTAACATTTCCACTTGCATATACTTTAAGCAATTGTGGCTGAAATGGTTGAAAAACTGTTGCATATAATGTAGAAAACATGGCATTTATAGTTTGTGCAACTGCAATTTGACCAGTTTGTACCCCTGTTAACATTAAATTAGAAATAACCAAATCTAATCCACTGTTCAATACATTTCCTAATTGATTTAAAGATGTCCATATTCCATTTCCCATCATATCCTTTACTTTTTGAAAAGATACCGTTTTAGAGTCAAACTGCAATTCCTTTGTTGTGACTTTAGTTATAGCATAGTTTCCAATCAAAGTAACTACTGCTGTTGCCAAAGAACCCAATCCAACAAAAAATACATTTGGTTTAAATATAGAAAATAAAAGTATTAACACCCCTGCATCTGCAATATATCCCAATATCTTTATTATACCAACAATATCTAATTTATTTTTTATAAAAGCTGCTGCACTAAATGGTGTGGTCATTGTTGTCACAACAAAAGTTAAAAAAACAATTAAAAATAATATTTTTATAGATACTACTGAATTTTCAGGAATATTCAGCAAATATTCCAATTTCAAAATAATAATAGCTGCAATTAAAAAAATACTCCCACTTAAAACAATTGAAGCTGCAATAGATGATGAATAATATGATTTTGCTTCTTCATAATTTCCTTTATGATATGAAACAGAAATAAATCTTACTACAAACGCAGTTAATGCAATTGTTACAATTCCTGCATAACCTACTATATTTTTAGCAATAGATACAAAACCATAAATCTCTATTCCCAATCGGTCTGTTACATATGGTGTAAGTAAAAAATTAATCACATAACCAATGAAAACTGCCAGTGCTGATATTACTAACGTTACTGAAAGTTTCCCTTGTTTCTCTATCATAACATCTTTCCTCCTAGTCATTTCATTCGAATTAAATATTTAGAATACAAATATCCCCAATTATATAACATAAGCAAAATTAACCATGTTGCACGTACATTAAGAATTGACTCAAATGTCATATCAACCAAAATCACCAGTACAAGTAGTACTGCCACCGTTTCCATCTTATGGGTTGTCTTTCTATAGACATTAAGTGTAAGAAGGAATAAAACCATGACTATAAATAACAATATAACTCCACCCTGCCACAATGTATTTAAAAGTTGATTATGTGCACTACTGAAAGCTAAATTTCCAAAAAGATTTCCGCTCTCTTCTCCACTCATATATCCCCACCCAGCAACTGGTTTTTGCCATATTTTTAATATAACTTGTGGCCAAATTAAAGTACGTCCTGAAAAAGTTAAATCCTTTCCAAATAATTTAGATACAATCGGACCAAGAAAAGTAGCTGCTCCCACTATAATAATAACGTCAAATACTAGGTATCCAATCAACATACCTTTAGCGCTTATAGAAAACCTTTGTTTTCCTTTTTGTAAGCCTAAAATTATTGCCAAATCCGCAATAATTGCACAAACTAAAGCTGTACTTGATTTTACTAATATCATAGTTATTGGGGAAATAATCATCATCACATATAGAAAAAATTTATTTAATTTACCTTTGTATATGATTGTTCTAATATACCCTAAAAATATCCATAATGTATACCAATAAATTCTATTATTTTTATTTCCAAAAAACCACTCTGCTCTATCTGACTGAGACCATTCATTCCATATAATTTCTGTTTGATATAATCCTTTTGGAAAAAAGCAAATTGATAAAAAATCTAACATAATAAATATAGATAACATATAAAATATTATTGAAATTGTTTGATTAGGCTTCCTATTAACCTCATATTCGACTAAAAATAAAAAAACTATTGTTTTTATATTTGAAAGAATGAAGTGCCAATCTGCCATATCCGTTTGATTTATAAAAGTAATAACCGTAAAATATATAAAATATAATGTCATTACAATATTCCATTTTGAAGGTCTGTATTTCTTAATAATTAATAAAAATATTCCTATTAACAATAATCCATTTTCCAAAATTCCCCAAGCCCCATTATAATAATGCCTCGGTAACATTATTATAATTAAATAAATTGATAAAAATATACTATTTATTGATATTTTTAAGCTCATTTTATTTCTCCCTACTGTTCAGAATTTGCATAAAAATCTTTTTCGTTGCTTCATACGAATAATTTTCTTTAAAAAATTCAAAAACATCTTCATTAAATTTTTCTATATATTTTTTTGAAAGTAATATATTCATTACTTTTATCCATTCTTCTGCCGTATCTACACAAAATATCTTTTTATTTAATAAATCGGACTCCATCCTATCATTAAAGCCTTGTAAACTTTCTGTAGTACCAACCAAGTACTTTCCATATCCAACCGCTTCTACCGTTTTACATTTCATTCCACCCCCATCAAATAATGGTGCAATTACAATGTCTGCATCTTGATAAAACGGCTCAACACTGTCTACCGTTCCAACTACTTTTACTCGTTCATCATTAAACTCTTCTGCTAAAAATTCTGTTCCTCTTCCAACTATTTTCAATTCAAAATCATAGCCTAATTGAGGTAATACTTCTTTATAAAACCATCGAATTCCTATAATATTCGGATAATATTTAGAACCGACAAATAATACTTTTTTCTTTTCTTTAGATAATTTTTCTATATTTTTTTTCGCAACGATAGGCGTAGGCATTGCAATTGGTATAATTGCATTAGGTTTATTTCCATAATATTTTTCATACAGTTTTGCATCTCGTTCATTAAAAACCATATCAATATCACTATAACGCTGATTAATTTTTTCTTGTTTAATAGCAATTGAATTTTCAATTTTACTTACAATACCGCCCTTTTTAGCCCATTCCGCATATAGTTCTACTGCTATATCATGATAAAAAGTCACAATTTGAGTTTCTGGATATCTGCATTTTATCTCTTTAACGACGTTTCCAAAAGTTGAGTCTTCTATAAATATAAATTTAATATTATATTTTCTAACAATTTCACAAATTTCATTGATAATTTTTTTGCTCTGATACATTGTATTTCCCTGAATCCAACGTCCAATTCTTTTAATTTTATTTTTATATTTTCCAAAACAAATATATTTATCTCGTCGTTCTTCTTTATTCGGTCTCATATCAATTACAAAAATATTTTCTTTTCCATATTTTTCTTCAAGAAATCCCCTATGAACCCTTGCTGCCACATTTGTCTCAAATCGTTTTGATATATACAAAATCATATGCTATCCTTTTACCTTTCGTAATATTACTTTTACTTGTTCCTTCACGCTACGTGGAATCATTCTTATAAGTTTAGTTTTAATCTGTCTTATATGTAAAGTTCGCCTAATTAAATTCTTTCTTTTATATTTTATAAATGCAGAATCTGCTGCTTTGTCAAAATCTTTTTCCTTCTTGTATAACTCAAGAAAAAGATTCCTTGCTTCTGGCGCAATAGAGGGATGGTTAAATTGTTTTTCATGAATCATAGGTTCTTCTAATGGTCTTTTATGCATTGTTATTAAACCTTCCTTATAAATAGAATCAACAAATCTTTGTCCTTCTTCTGTATGAATTATCATACTAGAAACATTCTTTTTTTCATACAAATAAGGTTCTACACTACCAAGCCCATGATAATCTCCTATTGTAATATCACTTACTCTCTCTCTCTTTGCATAACTACAATTATAACATACCTCTCGATAAATCAATGCATTATGATAACCAATTTGATAATTATCATCCTGATCTACATATCTCATGTAATTAGGTTCTTTAGAATTATGCGTATACAATGTATACGCAAAATTCGATGTATCGAATTTTGCGTCACGAAAATAGCATTTTTCAAAACTCTGATTTTGTTTATTTTCTATAAACTGAATATGCTGTTGTAAATAAATAGGTGCAGGCGTTCCGTGACATACTAAATCAACTGTAATAAGCCTTCCTTTTAGAGAATACATCTGAATAATATTTTTTAATGCTGCTACCTGACATGGCAAACCAATAAATAGCACATTTTCGCCTTTTTTTAACTTATCGATTATTTCACTATATACGGTACCAACAAAGCTAAACGTATATTTAGAATTCCGAAATTCGGAAATTTCTTCCATATTTTTTGTTAATCGAAAATGTGCTTCAAACTTATCATCTAAAAAAACCCCTGCAAACCACATTTGCTTACTAGCTGCATATTCATAAAATACCGATGCTAAGCCTCCTGATGCAGACTGCATATGTAAGGAAAAATCTGTTCTCCAAGCTGCATAAGACTCTTTGGCCGCATAAAAATAGGGTTTTGTTAAATTAGGACATGCTTTTTCACATCTCCTACATCCTATACATTTATCTTCTTCAATAACTAATTTCCATGATCTATCCTCATTAAATTGTCTTTGTATACACTTTTTGGGACATACCACTACACAAGCCTCACAAGCTGTACATTTATCTTCAGGACATATACACCGCATCATTAACATACTCCCCACTAATTCTATTTTATAAAAGTCTTTCCTTTAAAAGATTCCATGAATAATTTCTCTTTTCTTCCAATTTTTTATTTACCCAACCTTCATAATCTATTGGTAAGTCATTCTTTAAATTTTCATCTGTTCCTTCTCTATGTTGTATTCTTAATTCTTCTCCAAATGACTTCATTCGTGCTTTATTTCCTCTATTATAATAAAAAAGTTTCTTCTGGAAATAAAGTGAAAAAACAAGTCCATGATAAGAAGCAGAAAAAACAGTATCTGCATTTTTAAATAATGCAATCCATTCACCAACTGTCATTGGAGAAATATTGTGTAATCCCTTCACCGGGCGATTAAAATTCAAATAATATACCGGCATATTATGCTCTTTACCATATGAAATTGCATCTTTAATATTTTTTTTATCAGTTGTAGTCATATAAACAAGTACATACGGTCTTTCAGGTACTATTTTGTCATCTGCAAGTTCTCCCCAGAAATTTCTGTCCCATAACATTGTTGGATCACAAGAAACTTCTACAGGCTTATGCGTTAATTCTTCAACCCATTCTGCCCCTAATTCTTCTCTCGTACTAATAAAGTCAAATCTATTTAATAATTTTTTAATATGCTCTTTTTCATCTTCATTCCATGGGGTTCCAATCGAAGGTGAAAATGCAACTTTTTTCTTCGCATCTTCTACAAAATCAAGCATATAGGTAAAATCATGTCCGGTAACTGGCATGCCCCACACAATATCACTTCCAACCACAAAAGTATCATAGTCTTTATTAGATTGAGAAATTGTAGATTTATCATATGCTCTGCTAACTAACATATTTTTTTTCATAAAATCCCACATATTATTATATCTTTTAGAAAAAGATTTATGTTTTGTAAGATAATTGTATATTCCTTTAATAGACAAACATTCTTTTAATGGATAAGTTTTCTCTCGATTAGCAATCGCCTCACATTTATAATCTATTAATTCAACAGACATCCCCAATGTCTCTATTGCTTTATAAAGAGAAAATGCCTGCACTAATGAGCCATAATTTAATGTATCATGAATTGTAATTAGTCCTATTTTATTTTTCATAAATCGTCTTTAACTCCTCTGCCGTTACTTTAATATCATACCCTGCCTTCTGTATCTTCTTTTGAGTATCACGACTATTTCTCTGTTTCATAAGCTCTAATGCTTTCTCAGCCCACTGTTCTGATGATTGCTCCAATTTCATCCAATTTATACAATCTGTAATTTCTAATTCCGATGAAATAGTATTTGATGCAAGAATTTGGACTCCTGATGCTTGTGCCTCAATTCCAGAGACGGGTAATCCCTCGTAAAGGGAAGGAAATAGATATAAATCCATTGCCTGCAACCAATTATTTATTTCACTCGATGTTCCATAAAAACATACTACCTTGTCCAAACCTAATTTATGAACCTTTTCTTTTATTTTTTCTTGCAACTCTCCAACACCAAATAATACTAATCTGGCTTTGGGTTCTCTATGATATATTTCTTTAAAAATATCTATCAAAAATACATGGTTCTTCTGAGTTGAAAATCTTCCAACATGCCCAATGATGTAGTTGTCATCCCACCCCAATTTATTTCTATATTTGTTTCTTATTTTCTCATTAAAATAATAATTTTCTGCAATAATTCCATTTTTTAAAACAGCTACTTTTCCCTTTTCCACTGCCTGTTTTCCAAACATCCAAATTCCTGCTTCCGTGGAACAAGCACAATATTCGTCCGCAAATAATGGCCATAACGGGCGACCTGAAACTTGAAATATATATTTTATAAATTTTTTTATTCCCTTGCCACCCAGAGTAGTATTATGGGAATGTACCACAACTTTAGAAACTCCCGCCATTTTTGCAGCCATTGCTTCAAGTATACAGAATACATTACTATTGTGAATATGAACTACATCATACCGATTTTTCTTCATAAACTGATATGCTCTCACTCTTTTCTGTATACAAGCAATAACAAAATTTTTCGAACAATCATCTCCCAATTTATAAATATGCGAACCTAACGCTATATTTTTTTTCTCATAAAATTCCACATGATTTGTAGAACCATATAAGAGAAAATCAAATGGCTCCTCAAATACATCTTTACAACTATTTAAATTAGTAACAAAAGCCTCTATTCCGCCACTTTCCAATCCATATGCAAATTGAAGAACCCTTTTCATATTTAAATCTCCTCTAATAACTGCTCTTTATAAGTTTCAATATCATATCTTTTTCTTGATTCAAATGCACCAACTTTTAGCTCCATCATTTTTTGAGAATTTATTTTATTTAATACATTTGATAATTTTTCCTTTAAAACAATCCCTTCGGAATCATTTTTAACAATCTCTGCATTGAAATTCCAATCCGAAACTATTGCTGCAATTCCAGCCATCTTAGATTCTACAAGCGCTCCTGGAACTCCTTCCCCACTCCATTTAGAGGGTAACAATATAGCATCATATTGATTTAACTCTTTATAAACATTTCCATTAGTCGCATCATATACACCATGGTATTTTATTTGCGGATATTCTTTTAAAAAGTTTTCAAATTTATCCTTATACTCCGCAGCAACTTCTCCATAAAAATCTACAGTCCATTGACCATTTGATTCTTTTACTGCATCTATAATTTCATCCACACCTTTTTCTTCACATATTCTTGAGAAGTATACATATTTTATTGTTTTTTCGACATTTTGGGGTGCTAATGAATTACTATCGGTTCTACAATTAGGAAAAATCTTTATATTTTTCAATCCTTGTTCTTCAAGAGATTGTTTCATTCCATTGGTTTCTACCCACAGACTTCCACATTTTTTAAGAAGATTGCATAGCCGCTTGTCTTCTTTAGTAACATTTTGAATGTTTCCACCCATTACTATCATATGTGTAGTCGCTAAGCCCTTATTTCCTTTTAGCATCTTTCGTAAAGACATAATAACTTTACGTCTTGTATTTGTACCAACACCAATCATTACATGTTCTGCTCGTAATAATGATACAACAAGATTAATACCTACTATTGGTATTTTCCAAGGTTTCCATTTACATTCAACTAAATTTATCATTTTTACACCTGATGGTTCATAAATTTGCTGAAACATTAATTTATCTTTAACTGCAACACCTCCATATGGAGGTGGCAACTCACCCACAAATACATTCATTAATCAAACTCTCCTGTAAAAAACTTCTCATACCCCTCAAGTAATGCCTTACTTGTATGTTCCCAACTTAATTCGTTGACAACTCTATTTCTTCCAAACTCTCCCATTTTTTTACGAACTTCCGGATTCTCTAATAAATAAATAATCTTATCTGCCATATCTTTTGCATTATTTTGTTCTGCATATAAAGAAGCTTCCTGGGCTGAATAGTGTCCTTCTGTAAGTTCAAATTGGACAATAGGTTTGGCTAATGCCATATACTCTAGGATTTTATTCATAGTAGATTTATCATTCATGCTGTTATATGTATCAGAGTTAACACAAACATCTGCTGTATTCAAATAATCCAATAACTGCTGGTCTGGAACTCGTCCAGTAAATTCAACACAGTCATCTAATCCCATTTGTGTACACTGTTCTTTTAATGCAGCAACATGAGGACCACCACCAACGATTCCCCAGAATATATCGTTTCTATTCAAGACTTCTTTACAGTATTTTGCAGCTTCCAAAATATATTCTATACCTTCTTGCTGTCCAATAACCCCTAAATATCCAACCATATACTTTTTACCACGCTTAATACTTTCTACTGGTGGCTGAATTTTCATTCTTTCTAACTTAGGACCACTACGGAGCACAATTACTTTTTCCGGATCCATTTTTCCACGTTCAATCGCAATCTTTCTATAACTTTCATTTGTTACAAAAGCAAATGTGCAGTTTTTATATGTCTGACGTTCCATAAATATCTGACTAAAATATAAAGGACCGCTAGTATGTCCAAACTTCGCTTCAAATAATTCTGGACAAATATCATGGTGATCAAAAACATATTTTACACCATACTTCTTAAAATGCTTTGCCACTAAATAAATATCATCTGGTGGATTACAACCATGAATAACATCAAATCCAACTTCTTTATATACTTTCTTCGCAAGACGAATTTCTTCTCTTAATGCGGTAGAATACTCCTTTAAATATCCAATAGCACCATTTCCTTCTGTTGGCAGATCATGTCTATATACATGTACTCCATCTATCATCTCTTTTTCAGCAGTATAGCCTTTTCCTTTTGGACTAATTACTGATACTGTATATCCGTTAGCTGCAAGTGTTGTTGCTTCCTGCCATACACGCGTATCAAACGGTACTGGCAAATTTTCAACAATAATTAATACTTTTCTTTCCTTACTCATAAATCAAATAAACCTTTCATTTAGTAATGATATCTTCTATTTTTTTACGTTATTAACTGCCCAATTAAATTTACCTCTGGTAGTAAGTTGCACCTCATCTACAATTTTTAGCTGCACATCTAAAAGATTTTCACATCTTCTATTCTCTATTTTAAATAAATATCTTAAAATATTAGTTTCAATCTTATTCCCATAACTCGAAGAAAACCATCCTGAAGCCATTTCAAATTTCAAATTTTCATCAACAGATATTTGAATAACTCTATCCCCACAAAGAACTTCTGCAATATTAGGTTCTACTAACCTACATCGACAATCTGGATGTAGAATTAATGTTCCATATCCCTCACAATTTCCTTCAATTGAATCTATAATCATCAGCTTGTTTTCTTTATCAAAATCAAATGTTCGTTTGACCTTAATACCATCATATCCATTATGTTGAGCCGATAATAGGATATGCTCCTCATTATCCGTATACTGTAACAAATCACATTTTGCCTTACGTCCCCATAAAAACGCACCTAACATTTCAGACTGATCTTTTCCATCTATACAAATAGTATTATGATTTTTTGTCCTACGAAAATCATTTCTACTCTCTAAATCACAATGATAAATATATGTGCCTGGATCAACAAATATTGGCATCCCATCTACATAAAGCTGAAAACTCAACGCATCGGCATGTCCATGTGCGGCAATACTTCCAAATCCCAATGCTGCATGATCAACTCCTATCAAAATTCGTCCATCATCACTTCTTAAGATTGAATTTCCGCCTTCTTTATAGCAAACACTTCCCTGTGGTCTATACTGTCTATTTTCATTTTTGTAGCTTTTCCAATCGTATATTTATTCATACGATTGGTTCCAGCCCCCATTACACCACGAAGGCCACCTGTACCAAACTCTAAATCACGATAGAATCGATCTTCTATCTCCTTTTCATCGATAAGATTGCTTAACTCTTCTCTTGTTTCTTCATCAAAGAAATTATCTTCAAGCCACTTATTATAGTTTTCTTTGTAATTAATCATCTTTCTGTATCCTTTCTTAAAAAAGTACAAACAGCGAATAGATATATCTATTCGCTGTGATATTCCTGTTGTTCTATTCTACATAGATCCTTCTTTTTTGAATACCACCTGTACTGTCTTAAATAGAATCTTGATGTCAAGTCCCATTGTCCATTCGCTTATGTACTGTTTATCGAGTTTTACGACTTCTTCGAAGTCTGTGATGTTGCTTCGTCCGCTTACCTGCCACATTCCGGTAAGTCCCGGCTTGGTTGCGAGGCGGGCACGGTGATGAAGTTCGTATTTATCCCATTCGTCTACTGTTGGCGGACGGGTTCCGACTAAAGACATATCGCCTCCTGATGTAAAGGTAGAAACAACTTTTTTTCAAAGAAATTTTTTCATCACAGAACCATGCACTTACCCTCGAAAAATCGCACAAAAAAAGAACCTCCGATTTCTCAGAAGTCCTTATTTTACGCCATTTCTTTAAAATTCATCTGCTGTCTGCTCTGTTGCCTGCTTCATATCAAATTCGACCAGATTATGCTCTATATGGCACATTCCAGTCAATCGGTATGTCTTTTCCTTATCCCAATTACATGTATTCCAGATCATCCGTAACATTGGCACACTACTGATCTTAAATTCCCAATTCTCCGGATTGTATTTAGGCACACGAAAACATTCTGCTTCCTTTCTGGCACATGCCTGTACCACTAAGCCTTTCTTATCAGGGTTAAAAAGGAACCGTATGTACCTCGGCTCTCCCAGTGCCACTATTGTTGAATGAAAAATTCTTATCTTTCCCCATTTTTGGCACAAAGAAATCCCTGGTATCATCATATTGTTTTCCTGCATATTGATACCTCCAATCTCAGAGCAGACTTTTCCCTGTCTTCATCTATTTTGGTGTTGTAAATTCAGCATATCCCTTCAGCATATTTATTTCCAAGGCTTTCCTATGTTCCTCTACTGGCAATCCAAAAGAATCTTTCCATTCTTTCGGATAAAAAGGTGTACGAGTCTTTTTATTTATTTCTTCAGTAGAAGCATTATCCTCTGATGCATTCGATAATGACGTTCCTTCTATATTATTGCTACTCTCTGCACTTTCTTGATTTTCTGCATTTTTCTTCTGACGTTTTCCCTTAGTATCCAGGTATATCTCTGTCTCCATCAGATCAAATACATATATTGTCTCACCTTCAAACGAAATCTTATGTCCTAAAATCTTATAACGGCAATCCAGATTCCACCCCATCATTTCATACATCATGGCAGAAAAGATTTTGTTTGTCATTTTCCTGCTTTTTCTTTTATCTGGTTTTGCCACGCACCAGCGAAGTGCATCTTTATCATTTTCTTCGCATTTTCGGACAACCATTCTTTTATTTTCCTGGTTTACAAGTATCTGTATATAAACCGCATCCTCCAATCCGGCAATGCAGGCTGTATTAAATGTTACGCTATCTCTCCGGATCACAACAGCAGGCTCTCTTAAATGTGCAAACAACTCACGTCTGACAACCTGATAACCGTCATAACTGAAATCCTCTGCCAGCTCTATCGCTTTTTGATCAACAATCTCCTGTTCATCTGTGTAATTTGTTGTATCACTCATATGTAGCACACCTCATTCTATCTATCAGTTTCTCAGCTTCTCCCATCAAATCATCCAATATTTCTCTGGTTATAATTTCCATACCTTCAACCGTCTTTGCCGGGCGTAGTATTTCCCAGTTTCCTTTATATGCTATTCGTTGAAAAAAAACTGTTCTGTTTGTTGTTTCTCCAAAATTATGAATCCATGCTTTTGGATAAAGTACTTTCTTAACAGTCTTCATATTTTCAGATGGGGCTTCTACCGATGAGTCTATATGTTGTTCTTCAACATATTCTTGTACGAATACCTCTGGTTCTTCCAATTCAAATATCAATAGTTGCTCGTCTGAATTGCCACAGAATTGTCCTCGTAATTTATATTTACAATCACTGTCCCAATTCATAAGCTCAAATAACGGTTCCGAGAACCCTTTGCAGCTCTTTGGCAGAACTGCCCATCGTCCATTTCGTATAGTTCCCCATTTTATAGCATTTACATTACTTTTTTCACAGGGACGAACAGCGATACATTTTTCTACCGAATTAAATAACAACTCCACGTATTCTACATTTTCAAATTTTTTCATACACGCAGTATTAAACGTAATCTTCCCAGAAGATATTGTGACTACCGGATCAAACCTTGTTGAAAAAAACTGTGCTCTTACGATCTCATATCCGCTTAAATCGAATGCACTTTTGTTCGTTTGCTCTGCATGAATCTCGTTCGTATCTTCATCGTATGCACTTAATGATGCTTTTTTATAATCATCTGTTGAAAATCCATTCCATGCCCGGTTTACCGGCACAAATCCCTTTAATACTCCCTGGTCAACTACTTGCAATGTAGGCAGAGGATACCCTTTTCTACTATACTTTCCTGCTTCTAACAGTTTTTGTGCCGCATTATAAATTTCTCTGCTTACTATTGCTTCATGGTGATCTGCTTGCCTGTATTGATTTCTGTCATGGTTATTTTTCTTTGACTTATGATCCAGATAATTAGGTGTGAATGTTTTTCTGGATAAAACATCGCCACAATGCCTTTCATTGCGAAGAATATTTACAACTGCACTTCCTGTCCACTTTGTGTTTCCCAGTTTTGTTTTCCGTCCCAAATCCATTAATATCTCAGCTATTTCAGAAGTCGGAAAACCACTTAAAAACAGATAATAACACAGTCTGACCGTATCTGCTTCTGTTTCGTTGATAACAAGATTTCCATCCTCGTCTTTATCATATCCTAAAAGTTTTGGTGTTAGAAAAATCCCCCTTGAAAACCGTTGTTCAATAGAGATATTCATAATTTCACTTTTCGTGTGCGATTCTTCCTGTGCTGCTGCCGACAACACTGCAAGCATCATTTCACTTGTATTATCAAGCGTATAAATGTGCTCTGTCTCAAAAAATACACCCACCTGTGGCTTCATATTTGCCAGTTCACGAACCTTAGCAATACAGTCAACAATATTTCTGGCAAATCTGGATACGCTTTTGGTAACTATCAAATCTATTCTTCCAGCTTGGCAATCTGAAATCATACGATTAAATTCATCTCTATGCAATAAGGATGTTCCTGAAATACCTTCATCTGCATATATTCCAACAAGGTTCCATCCTGCATGTTCTTTTATCATATCTTCATAATGATTTTTCTGCAGTTCATATGAAGATGTCTGATTAGCGTCGTCCGTAGACACACGACAATATGCACACACTCTTTTTGTGCCTACATCCTCAAATAGTTTTTCTTTCTGTTTCGCTGGAATGAACTCCAATTCACTACGATCTACGCCCTTGTATCTTGCACGAATCTTCTCTTTTCGTTCTTCCTGGCTTACAGCATGTTTTTCTTGTTCATTCATATGCTGTCCCCCACTTCCATATGCCAGTACCATATCTTGCCTTTTTTATATGCACTAATCTCCGCAATTTTCTTTGCTTCCTGTACCGTTCGCTTGGCAATACCATATTCTTTCATTTTTTCATAGATATATGTACTTGGCAGATCTTCCACCGCCAACAACGTTTGAAGGTATTCAACCGCAACATCTTTTTTGGCGGTACTTTTCTCCACAGCCAGCAATTCCTCTATATTTATCTGACATTTTCCCATCCAGTGAAAACCTTTTTCTTTATCCAGTTCAAATCCGATTGGTTCTCCTTCTGGTGCAAGGCTCGATTTCACCGGAAACATATATCTTTTCCATGGTTCTTCTTTGTCTCTTGATACCATAAGAATACTTCTCACTGTTGCGGCAATATCAATACTTCCTAATCCTCTATAAATCTGCTTTCCACCGCTACTCTTTGTCATGTGTCCCACCAGAACAATCGCACAGTTTGTTTCTTCTGCAACCTTGGATAGTTTTGACAGTGTTTCCCGCATTTTTACGGCATTGGTCATATTTCCATTATGTCCAATAAATGCCTGTATCGGATCAAGCACAACCATTTTTGCACCAATCTGGTTAATTGCAGTCTTTATGCGTTCGTCTTCCAGTGTCAGTTCTCCATTATCGTCTTTTATAAATGCAACTCTATTACAATCTGCCCCTGCCTGTTCAAGCCTTGGTTTTATCGTATCTCCCTTTCCATCTTCTGAGCATTGATAAATCACAATCTCCGGTTTTTTTATCTTTTGACCGTCCGGTAAATATCCGCCTTTTGTCAATATAGCTGCAATATGAATAATTAATGTTGATTTTCCTTCTCCCGGATCACCCTGTAACATTGTAATTTTCCCACAGGGAATATATGGATACCATATCCATTCCACCTCCGAGGTTTTCACGTTGGAATAAAATTCAACACCTGTAATTGTATCTTCCAAATTTGATACCCCCGGTGTTTTATGCGTTCTTCTACTACATGTGAATAATTACACTAAAGTTCTACTTATATTTAATTATAATATATCTCTTTTAGGAATACAATAAGAAATATCAAATGTGTGTGGAGTTTCATTGCAAACATTAACTAATAGTCAAAGTCTAGGAGGTGACAGGTTTGGAAGTAGAAATTGATTATCTTGCTATTGGAAAGAGAATCCGCACTGCACGTCTGTCAAAAAAAATGACTCAGGAAACACTTTCAAATATGATTGACGTTGCCCCTACCTATGTCAGCAGTATCGAAAACGGACATACCAAGTTAAGTCTGGCTACTCTGTTAGGGATTGCACAGAGTCTTGATACAACCGTGGATCAGCTCTTATACGATAATACCCCTGTGTTGGTTTCCAAGTTCGATGCTGATATAAAAGAACTTACTTCTGATTGCAGCAATCAGGAAAAAGAATTTTTACTGGAAATTATAAAATCAACAAAAACTGCATTACGCAACTACAAGCCCGTCAAATAATTCAAGGATGCAGAAACTCTTTTATTTCTGCATCCTTCTTTTATCCTTTTGCGGTCTTGCTTCCTTGCAATCTTGTATTAAATACGGAGGATTCATATGAAGAAAAACGCTATACTTTTTTCAGCAAGCAATTATACAAAGTCACCTCTGATCCAAATTAACAATCTACCTGGTGTAAAATATGACATTCAAGCAATGCATAAACGACTTACCCAAATTGGATTTGAAGTCAAACAAATAGAAAACATTTCAAAAGATCAAATCATTCCTGCTTTAGAAGATAATGCTTCCCATTCGCCTTGTGATGCTATCCATATCGTATACTTTACCGGACACGGCGGACATAATAACGGTAATAATTATATTTATCCAGTTGATTTTGCATCCGAGTTTGAGAAAAGCAAGGATATTGAAACATCCGCAATGAATATTCAAGATATTATCTCTATATATAAAGGAAAAGGACGCCTTATCCTCATTCTGGATGCCTGTCGTTCAGATTTTGGCTTATCTAAAGGATATTATTCTGAGATAACTGCTGCTGAAGATGTATATATTGCTTACGGAACTCAGTTTCAATATACTTCTATCGGTATTGCCAATCAAATGAGTCCATTTACCCAGGCTATCTGTGATGAGATATTAGAACCAAACATTGATGTAGATGAGTTATTTACACGAGTACGCAGAAATGTGTATTCCAAATATCAAATTCAGATCCCTGCCAGTGTTAATGCCCTTCTCAATAGAATTGTTTTACATAAACAACTAAGTTATACGAATTTCGATGAAGAAGTGTACAAATTTGTTAAAAAATATGCGGACGATTACAACAATAAATATGGATACTTTCATGGTGATGATCTGATTTTTATAGACGCTGCTCAATATTTCAATATCAGTTTCTTAGATGCCGTATGGAAATTTAGGAAAGTAGATAATAAGGTATATACTGATAGAGGTGCAAAAATCCCTCTCCTTCCAGAAGATGAAGCAAAATTTATCACCTTTCACGGATTATTCCGTGACAAAGAATATTTTACATGTGATGAAAATCATACTTGGTATTATAATGGACGCCAAATCCGTATGGGAGAAATCCCACCATTACCAGCAAGTATGCAACCCGAAGCTCCTGAAGTTGGAAAAGAATTATATGTCACCTTTGACATTCAAAAATATGACAATTCTATCATAATAACCACCAACTTGCCTGATAATTATATTCTCCTAGTAAAGAGCAATCTTTCCAAAAATTCAGACCGCAAGACAGTAACAAACGGTTCTGTAATGATTGAAAATGCCCAAAATATTTCATCCATAACCATCGGCTCCGCTTTTATCACCGATTCTTCTGTTAAAGAACAACTAGGAAAAAGAGCCAGAAACCTTCTTGGCAAATATGTAAAATACGATCCTGTTTGTGGAAATCAAATAAGTGCTGTTTTTAACTTTTAACAATTATTCATTACTGCTGATATACAATCATTGCATATCAGCAGTAATATATATACTTACTCACAATACAGCCACCGATCACCATCCCAATATGGCTGTGCTTCACTTCTGGAATTGTACATTTCATCAAACAAATTAAAAGCTACTAATCTTGCTGTATCAAAATCTGAAATCTTTCTTCCATGATAATCCCAACGCCATTTTCCTGCGTATATAACACCCCACCCCGTATCATATTTGCTACGCATAATTGTAATGTTTTCGCCTTTATACTTTAACGTAAAATTCCCAGTTCTAACTACCTGACGCCATTCTTTTTTCATAAAATTCTTTTTTCGTTGTACTCGATTTTTCAAATCTCTTTCCCTTGCTTCCGGATTTTCGTAGTCATCCGTCATATGGCAAGCACAAATACAACCTACTCTCAATTCTCCTGGGAATTCTGGATGTGTCATAATATGCACATATCGTATCTTCTCATTACCACACATTTCACATCGTTCGTATTCTATATCTTCTCCAAATTCCGCTTCTTCCCCCAAATCTTCCATTCCTATTTCCGTCCATCCTTTGTGTGGAATGTCTTTCTTATCCCATCGCATTTTACCGCCTCCCGTCAACATTCATACCAAATATGCTAACATATTATTTAAAAATATACAACATATAGGGAAGTTAGTGCCTATTTTTTTCAGCACAACTTCCCTATACCATACTTCAAATTTTAAATTTCCGAATCAAACATTGACAACCCTGCCAACATCATATCTTCATCCATATCCAGATTTTCATTATCTTCTGACTCCGCTTCTGGCTTATTCTGATCACCTGTCTCAATCATAGATTTCTCAATTCTTGATATAAAATCTTTATCCTGCAACAATTGCTTTTTAATATCTTCTATATTTATGCTTCCGATGGAAGAAACCGTATTCACTGCTGTCTCTCCGTTTTTCATCCAGGCATGAACCAGTTCTGTCACAAGTGCTGTCTTGCACCTTTTCTTGGTCTTTAAATATTCTCCCGCTTCTCTTTGGCGTTCATCATCTTCATTGAAAATCAGCACGACCTTTATCTGTCCCATGAACCGCACCTCCTACCCTCTACGCAGGCGAGCTGCTGTCAATTTTTCATATCCGATAGCATTAGCACGCACATCATCAATAAATTCCACATATTTAAACTCTGAGGAATTTTCAATTTGCTTTCTCAACAGCAAACTTCCACCACCAAGAAAAACAGCCGGATTAGTTCTGAAATCAGTCACATGAGTATGTAGTTTATTGATGATTCTCTGTAACCAGTTTTCTGCCATTCTCTGAATTTCCACAATTACTTCCTCTTCCAGAATGGTTTCCTCCTGCATTAACACCTGTTCCACATCAGAAGAATCTAAGTGAATACCATAGTTCTGCTGTATTGCATTGGAAATTTCCGACCTGAGAACTGCCATACCAGAACGATCACTGACACGGACAGATAAATCCGGTTTTCCATTTCTAATCACCAGAAGATCAACCGTTCCGTCTCCAATATCAATGCAGTTTACTGTGCGGTATTTCTTTAAAAGGCTTGCTTTAAAGCACATAACAGCCGCAAAGTTCTGAGGACTGACAAATACATCCTTCAAATAGAAACTTACAGTTTTCCCATTCATTTTAAATGTAATTCCATGTTTTGCATGATCTAAAAAATATTTCTTGAATGATGTTGCCTGCTGCCCATAATCTGCCGGTGGTAATCCGATTCCCAATACTACATCTTTTCCTGTCAACGTAATTCCCTTATTACGGGCTTCCATTGTAAGAGCATATAATGTCAGAATAAAATAATCATCATCTACTGTTTTGTCCGCCTTAAATGGCATTTTTGTATCAGACAACGTATAATAGGTTCCCTGGTATTCCAAAATATCCTCATTCATAAATCTTCCCGGTTCCGACACATATCGAACAAGTCCACATGGGAAACATACACTTTCTCCCTTCATATTTCCATTTCCATGGTCAATTCCAAAAATAATCTCTGCCATTGCTTTTCCTCCTGTTTTTTAACTGTACTTTAAGTAACATCAGCACATCTCTCAGTTTCAATTTTACTAATATTTAAGTAGCACTTATCTGTAATCCGCTATCACTTTTGTATGTCTTGTTCTACTTAAATATTACTTTTGTATGTGTTTTAAATATATACCATACATTTGTATGTGTCAATACATTTTTATATATTTTTGTGTATTTTACGATAGGAAATATGATATAATCCAGCTATGGAGGTAGCATAATGACTGTTGGTGAAAAAATTAAATATTTTAGAACTTTACATGGTTTTACCCAGGATCAGCTTATACAAGCTACTGGTCTAAGCATAAGTACATTGCAAAAATATGAAGCTGATGAACGCAAACCTAAACCGGAACAGCTCTTAAAAATATCCCAGGCACTCGGTATCAGTATAAATGTTTTCATGGATTTTGATATTCATACCGTTTCTGATCTGCTCTCACTTATTTTCAAAATGAATGAGCAACTGGATTTAAACTTTAATTCTCAAAAAGACAGCAATGGGAATATTCTGCCCGATACCCTGACGCTTTCATTTGGAAATCCGGTAATTAACCAAAAACTTTCTACTTACGTTGCTTTTCTAAATAAAATGGCAGATTCAGAAAATGAACAATACACCCAGGCACTTCAGGAATTAGAAAACCAGCTTCTTGATGACAGTACAGATATTCAAAAAGCAGCCCCGATCAAGGAATCATCTGCTCCACCTTCTGATTCTGCTTTTTCCGATCCTTCCTATCAGAAAATACAGAACCTGTTATCCGATTGTACTTCACAGGAAATGGAATGGATTTTTAAGTCTGTACAACTTATAAAAGAATGTATGCGTAATACTCCTGAGTAGCTATAATTCTCCGCAACCAAATACAAAATGAGAGGAAAACAGTTGTCATGCTGCGTCCTCTCATTTTCGTACTATCATTTTTTCAAATCTTCTATGATCTTTTCCAGATTAATACCCATTCCATTAAATTGTGGCTGTAAGATCAAATACTCTTTCAACGGTGAGAGTTTACCAAGTATCTTCCTAATCCGACCGCTTTTCTTTTCCAGCTCTAATTCCAGCTCCTTCAAGCACAACTTATAATATGGAACTGCAATATTTATTTCCTTCAAATAACCTTTCAGTGTTTCTATGCTTGAAGTGTCGTTCAAGCGTATGGCTGCATTTCCTAATATTATCAGAAAATCTATACAATCCACGCCCAATGTATTAAACTCGACATTTTCCAAATATTCTTTTAAATTTTTAATCTTATTTTGTTCTACCAGGCAATCCAACAAATAAATCTGTGCAAATGCGTTTTCTTCATATCCCAGACTTGTAGTAAAGTGTTGCTCTGCCACTTCATAATTTCCCAACTTCCAATTTACATAGGCTATGTCAGAAAAATATTTTGCCTTGCCAGAACTATTGAAATTATCAACCTTCATTTGCTTGCGGATCTCCAGAGCTTTATCGAGCCATTTTCTATCTGGCTCAAAATTATAATATATTTCATACATTTGAGCAGTTATATCCTGTGAATACAGCTCAATTTCCGTATAAGGTACTCCTTTTTCCAATTTCTCAATCACTTCATCTGCAATCTTTTTTGCACCCTCATTATCGGATACTAACGAAAGCTGTATTGCCTTGTCAAATTGATATTTTAATTTCATCAGAGAATCCTCTGATTTTTCGATCAAAATGTCATCTAATTTCAGCAACTTTGTCAGCTCTCCTGTTGGTAATATTACTGACCGCAGTAATTCCAACATTCTTTGATCTGTGTGTACATCGACTTTTATATTCTTTGCAATAGCTTCAATCTGTTCTGTGAATCTGCCATTTTCATTATTCAAATCATAATACAATAACTGGTAATATTCGCATTCATTTTTCCATTCTTCCGCATCAACCAATTTTTTTATAGTCTCAAATCTTTCTCCCCAATTATCAGTATTTCCTTCCGGAATGCTGCAAAAAATGCGGTCTGCCAGTTCCGATAATGCGTTTATATCTTGATGAAGTATGAATTTCCCAATTGCCGGATTATCCTTTAAAATTCTATTTGTATGCTTTTTGATTTCCACCAGATAATCCGTCAGCATAGCAATTGCTATGTAATATGCTTTTATATAATTTTTACTTTCACGCTCCCTTTTATAATCCTCTATTTTCATTCCACTGAATGGTTTACAGCAAATCCCATATATTCGTCCTGATCCGCAAAGACATTTTTCATCATCTAACATATTTCTTCTCTCCCTGTTTATGTACTGATTGATATTCTACCACATCTTCCTTCATCAAGAAATGGCAAAATAAAACCACAGGCTGTCAACCCGTGGTCATATTCTCTACCATATTATTCCTTTACATTCTTTTTCCGTTATATCCGGCCAGCATTCTGCTGATCGGGTAGCCTACTATGTACCATATTGCTCTGATTGCCAGACCTGCTGCAATCACACATCCAAATACGCCACCTACAATTACGCACAGGGCAACCATTCCAAGAATACCCGATAAATCCCATTGCCATGGAACAATAATAAACATGTGCGGTATTCCTACCGGAACTCCATACACCAACATCAAGCGGAACCAGTCAATTTCTCCATTCACCATATAAATATACTGTCCAAGCCAGCCGATCAGCAACAAACCTGTGAATACTAAAACCCCTTTACATATAAAATTCTTAAATGTCATGCTTCTTTTTCCCCCTTCTGGTATTTTTCGATTGCCCGCATGAGAATATCATCAAACTTAAACACAACCTCTATCCGTTTTTTATCGTACACATATACTGTATCAATCGTGGCATCAACCAGCTCCTGTGTGATTTTTTCATGCTGCATTTCTCCATCAAGCAACTCTATCGCAGACGCTACTTTGTTTTTATAGGCACTTTCCTCTACTGATAAGTGAGTAAGTCTTTCCATTTCCGTCTCATTGCGGTTGATTTTATCTGTAAGCTGCTGCTTCATAAGTAAATATTTATCTTTTGTAATAATTCCTTCTGCATATGCTTCATATTGCCGCATTCGCTCACTTTTCAATTTGTCATTTTCTAATTCCAATTGCTTTAGCTTCTTTTTCCTTACACCGTCTAACGCATTTGCTTTTCCCTCAATCTCTTCCTGAATCATGTCAAGTATATAGAGAACTTGTTGCAGTGCATACCATACATGTCCCTCTATAATCATAACAGAAACCGCTTCATCTGAACATTTTGAAAACTTCCCCGTCAGTTTTTTATGCGGACAGTACATTTTATCATTTGCACCAGACTCCATCAGAACCATCGAACGTCTGCAGTTTCCACATCTCACTTTCCCCTTCAACGCAAATTTTCTTGTTCCTCGGTATCCTGGCTTATTCATAAACATAATCGTTGCTTTTGCCAGTTCATATTCTTCTTCTGATACGATTGCCGGATGAACATTCTTTGTAATAACCATATCTCCATATTTTGATTTTCTGGTTATTTTACTTCCAACTGAAACACTCTGTCGTTTTCCCTGTACTAATGCTCCTGTATATTCATATCTGCAAAGGATTGTACGAATCATTCCACAATCCCATAATACTTCTGTCTCTGGTAATTTCTGATTATATCCATAATGTGTCAGACCATTTTCTTTATTATATTTTCCCGGTGTAGGTATCTTCTGCTCATTCATATAATACATAATCTGCGTAGTATTACAGCCTTCTATTGCTTTGTCAAAAATAGCTCTTACATATTTCCCTGCTACCGGATCAATCACCCACTCTCCCGTCTCAGTATCTCTTAAATATCCAAATGGCGGTTTTCCTCCCGTCCATTGTCCGTTTTTCCATTTCACTCTCAACGCACTTTTTATCTTCTTCGAAATATCTTTGCTGTAAAGATTATTAACCAGGTTATGAATAGCCATATCCATTCCCATCGTTTTCCCAAGATAATCATTACTGTCATAATTATTGTTGATTGAAATAAAACGAATTCCCAATATTGGAAGTATCTGCTCCAGATAATCTCCAACACCAATATAATCCCTTCCAAATCTGGAAAAGTCTTTTACAATGATCGTATCTATCTTTCCTGACTTTGCGTCTTCTATCATTCTTTTAAATTCTGGACGTTCAAAATTTGTTCCCGTATAGCCGTCATCGACGTATTCTATATATTCGTCAGCCAGATCATCCCTGTCCTGCAAAAAGTTCACAAGAAGCGTTCTCTGATTTTCAATACTATTACTTTCATCTTTATTATTTTTTCCCAGATCACCATCTGCAAGTGACAATCTAAGATATAAAGCATTCTTCAGCACTCTTAACACCCTCTATCAATTCTATTATCTGTTGGAATTTATCATCACACCTGAAACACACATGAATGTTCCCATTTTTGTATACTTCCACATATTCTACAAGTTCCTGCACCAACTTTTCATTGAAACTTCGTTCAGACAAATATGACTCCAGGTTGTTTACCATATCCATATATCTGTCAGCTTTCTTTTCCAGCATCCTTTGTTTCTGTTTTGCAGCTTGCAATTCATCCCTTAATTCCTGTAAGTTCTGAATATACCGCTCCTTCATCATGTCAAAATCTTCTTTTTCAACAATCCCACACACATAATTTTCATATAATGTCGCATTCTTTTCTTCTGCCTGCGATACCTTTCGTTCCAGCATCCGCACATTTGCACCAGCTTCATAAAAAGCATTTTTTTCACTCGTATCGCTTTTCATTTTCTGTAACAACTTCTTCCTGTCGCATAAACTCTTTATAAGAATTTGAATCTGATCCATCACAAGCATTTTCAGTAAATTTTCTTCTATTTTCTGGTCACAATGATTTTGGGCATGATTTTGGGCGGAACACGTGTAATAAATTCCAACTTTCTCCATCGTTTTATAATTATGCGTATATCGGACACAATACATCGTCCGACCGCAATCTCCACATCGTACCATTCCGGCAAAGTAATCTTTGTATTTCTCCCGATCTTTCATATATTTCACACGCCAGTCCTTCGTTATTTTTTTCATTGCATTTGCTCTTTCCTGCAATTCTTCATAATCGTCTCTGGCGATCATAGGCTGATGCATATCTCTTTGAATATTCCAGTCTTCCGGACTTGTCTTATACTGTTTGACGCCTTTATACAACGCTTGTTTCAATTTTCCTGTCACAATATCTCCGGCATATGTCGGATTATTCAAAATTTTATCTACACTGTCCGCACGCCATTTTGTCTTTTCCAGGGGAACTGTTAAATTTTCCATCTTCTCTCTCTGCCCTGGTGTTGCAATACCCATAAGATTTAATCTGTCTGCAATTTTAGGCTTACTGACTCCCATCATGTACCACTGAAATATCATTCTTACAAATGGGGCTGTCTCCTCATCCACAATCTGTCTGTGCCTGTCTTCTGAGCGAATATACCCAAACGCCACCTTACTCAGTGTCACATTTCCATTTCTCCTCTGTGCATCCTTTGCAGCCAATATTTTCTTTGACATATCTTTTGCATACATGGCATTAACCATATTTTTCAGAGGTACACTGATATTCTCCTGATCTTCCTTTCTGGAACTGTCATAATCATCCGTAATTGCAATAAACCTTACATTAAGTCTTGGAAGAATGGTTTCCAGATAATATCCTGTTTCCAGATAATCCCTGCCAAAACGTGATAAGTCTTTTACAACAATGCATTGAATTTTTCCTGTTTTCACATCTTCCATAAGTTTTATGAATCCAGGTCGATCAAAATTCGTTCCACTAAATCCATTGTCACTATATGTACCTGCCAGTCGCAAGTCAGGATGTTCTTCAATATATTTTTCAACCAACATCTGTTGTACTACCAGCGTTTCATCTGTCTCATTTCCACCGTTCTCAACAGACAAACGAACATATGCTGCTGTATCTAACAGATTTTTATTTTTGACTATGTCCTGAGAAATATTTACTTCAGTACTTTTATTTCTTCTGCTTTTTCTCGCCATAAACTATTCCTCCAACCATTCTTCTGGAAAATAATCTCTCCATCTCTGCATTGTCAAATACACATGCACCTCTTTGAAATTTGAAACAATTATTTTATCTACCCATTTCTTCACATGTTCAAATTCCAAATCTTCTGGAAGCTCCACTCTCTGAAACGTCTTTATCCATTCATTTTCATTGCTGAATGCTTTCTTCATCTCGGCAAACCGCTCCATAAGTCCTTCAAAATCCATTTCATACATTTGTAGCTGTGACTGTATTTCTTCTTTTTTATCCAGATACTCTGGCTCTGTAAGCTCGTTATTTTTAAATTTCTCATATATCGGAATACGATCTTTTTCTACCTGCTCCATTTCCTGAAATATCATCCAAGCCTTTTCTGAATATTGCTGTTGTTCTTTTTGTAACAGTTTCTGTATAGCTTCCGTTTCCAAATATCTGGTCATTCTTTCTGCCATATCCATTTCCGATTGAATTGCTTCTTTTACTGCTCTTGTAACTACGTCTACTTCTATATAAATTCTTTTGCTCTTTGGCAGCTCATTTATCTTTGAATTCAATACAAATACAGAATCTCCGCTTTGAAAATTTCTTAAATACAGTGGTTTTCCTGTTTCTTCATCAAATATTTTATGAACATACGGTCCCAGTTTTCCGCCTTTGCGGTTTTTTGTCGTTGACCGACTTTTTACAATTTCTTTTGCCTTATCAAATACGCCTTTTTCCAATATCGGAGTAATTGGAATTGTACAGAGTTTTCCATTGATTGTTTTCTTCCAATAGCCGTCATACGCTGTACAGTCTAATATTCTCCGAAGCGATCCTTCACTCCATTTATTTTCATAATGTGGCCAATGCTTATGTCCCACCCTGGCATTATGTACCATAGGTGATTCAACACCTCTCTCATTCATAATATCGGCTATTTTTTTTACTGACACACCATCCAAAAGCATCTGAAACACTTCACGTACAATCGTAGCTGCTTCTTCTTCAACCAGTAACTCTTTCCGGTCTTCTGAAAGTATGTATCCATACTTTTCATCATGTACGTTATAATATCCTTCAATTTGCTCTCGCACAGCAAACTCCCGCATACTCTTTATCTGTACCGCAATTTTTTCTTTTCTGAAATATTCATCAATTTCTTCTCTGCTTTTTTCGATACTGCAAAAATCATCCTGTACTACTGAAAAATGGATTCCTGCCGGGAAGAATGTTTTTGCAAGGACATCTTCAGCACAGGAAATATATTTACCACAGCGATCAATGCTATTTACCACCACCATGTCAAACTTCCTGCTGATACCATCCATCGTCATTTCTTCAAATGCTGTATTCTCGTTATCGTCCCTTTTTCTGTCACTGTATTTTGCAACCAGCTTCCAGCCATGCGATTGTATATATTTTTGAATCTGTTCATTCTGCTGCTGAATAATATCTGTCGGAATGCTTTCACTGGATTTGCATGATGTGGTTCTTGTGTAACTTACGCACCGCATTTGAATCTACCTTCCTTTTCTTCTATTTCCCGAATATTTTGAGCTACCTCCGTCATTTCCTGTATTTCATCGGCATACTTAAACTGAATTTCCAGACGGTCTTTTCCATAAACGATAATCTTATCAATTAATGTGACTACTGCTTTACGGTCAAGCTGTGTGATATTCTGGTAGCTTTTAAAATCTTCTATCCAGGGATGTTCCCTTTTTCCTTCCACTACTGCCTTTTCTTTCTTTTTTTCCAGTTCACGTTTTGCTTCTTCCGCATTATGCAACTTATCCGAAAATCTCTGGTTATACTCATGGTACTCTTCTCTGGTCACAATATTATCCAACATATCCTGATATAAACGAGTTTTTAAATCTTTATATCTTTCCACTTCCTCATGGAGAACAGTCAACTGCTTTTCCAGTGAATCAAATTCTGTTTTTTTATAATTTTCCATTCCACTGTCCCGGATAATGTTTTCCGCATCTACTAATAATGCAATCTGCTTCTGAATCGCTTCCAGCACAACTGCATGTACAATTTTTTCACTGATCAGATGTGAACTGCACCCATCTCCGTTTTTATATGTAGAACAATGGTAATAATAATATCTCTTCCCTTTTTTAGATGTGCTTCTTTTTACCATGTTCTGTCCGCAATCTCCACAGCGTAAAAATCCCGAAAACAAATATACAGAATCTTCATCCGGTGCAGTACGGGTATCCAGTTCCAGCAGTGATTGTACATACTGAAATATTTCTTCTACTATGATAGCTTCATGAGTTTTTTCAACCCGAATCCAGTTTTCTTCCGCTACTGGTCTGCACTCTTTTACTTTGTAATTGATCTTACGATTTTTTCCCTGAACCATCGTCCCGGTATAAAGCTCATTTGTCAAAATACGGTTCACTGTCGTAACTGCCCATTTGGGATTAGCTCCCGAACGAAATCCACTGTTATATTTCATTCCACGGCTTCGCTTATACTCCAGTGGTGGCAATACTCCCATTTCATTTAATTTTGTAGCAATCCTCTGCGAACTGTACCCGCCCATTTTCAGATTAAAAATAAACCGAACAATCTCTGCTGCATATTCATCTATGATAAGATGATTTTTGTTCTCCGGGTCTTTTTGATACCCGTATCCTGCAAAGCTTCCTATAAACTGCCCATTTTTTCTTTTCACATCTAGCTGACTTCGGATTTTAATTGAGATGTCCCTGCAATAAGCATCGTTTATCAGATTCTTAAAGGGAACTATGATCTGATCTGCATCATCCGATTCCGCAGCACTGTCATAATGGTCTGTAATGGCAATAAACCTGACTCCAAGAAACGGAAATATCTTTTCCAGATATCGTCCTGTTTCGATATAGTTTCTTCCAAGTCTGGATAAGTCCTTAACGATGATACAGTTGATTTTCTTTTTCTTCACATCTTCGAGCAACCTTTTAAATGCTGGACGCTCAAAATTTGTTCCACTGTAACCATCATCAATATATTCATCGACCAGGGTAATGTCCGGGTGCTGTTTTACAAAATCGTTAATGAGACTTCTTTGATTGCGGATACTATCACTTTCCAGCTTGTCTCCATCTTCTCTGGAAAGTCTTAAATAGTCTGCCGCTAATATAGACTTTTGATTAAAATACATAAAGCCATCAACCTCCTAATTTACTATGCCGTCCGGCAGTGTAAACCAAGAAATTCATGGCTTCTTGAATGCTCTTAAATTTTGACCCAACACCATATTAACATAACTTCTGGCTCACTGCTATACCTTTTTTCATTCTTTTCCAAATTTCTTTCTGACCTGTTTTTTCGTTCTTCATAATGAAATACACCTGCTCAGACTTTCTTCCAGCGTACATTTCCCGGTAAAACTGATTTTCACTGCCACCCCATGAGAAATATAACAATATGGGTTCTTAATCTGATGAATATAGTCTGCAATCCGTTCCTCTTGTGGCAACTCCGTTCTTATCTTTACCTGCTCTATATCAATCAGATTACTGGTATCTATATTTTTGAGGTCTACCTCTGCCATTGCCTGCATTTCCTCCAGTGTTGGTAATTCTTTTGCTGACATTCTTTTACACCTCCTGAAACTTTCCTTCTACCTATAAAGCCCGGCAGAGGTTATTTACCAACCCCCTTTTTCAGATTTTTTTACTTTTTTCATTTTAGGGGTTTGTAAAACAGCTTTCTCACGCTTTATTAGTAGAGGGATTTCTTTCTTAGAGCAAGTTTCGCCTTGGCAGCCAAAAACTCGGATACCGAGTTTTGCCAGCAGGCAACTTGATGGGGATTTTGCTCCCCATACCCTCAAATACAATTAAAAATTGTCTCGTTGGTTCCCATTTGCATGGTCACAGCGTAATAAAGTTTTATTACTTGCCTTTCACTGTAAACGTGAAATTTGCCTGTCTGTAAATCATCGGGAGATAACGAAGGAAGGAATAGAAATTATGACAAGACCAAAGAAAGAAAAAGAAATGTCCCGCAATCAACGTATTACTGTCCGATTCACGGACACTGAATTTGCCATTATTGAAAATGCCGCAAAGCAAGCCAACCTGTCGCTGGCAGCTTATGTACGAACTCAAACCTTAAAGGGAAATGTACATACAAAAATCGAGATTGTTGCTGATGTTCCAGAAATTAAAAGTCTGCTTGCAGAGTTCGGTAAAATAGGCAGTAACCTCAACCAGATAGCAAAATATTTTAACCAGGGCGGAATTCTTTCACAGGAAATGCGTGGAGAAATAAATAAGCGTCTTCGGGATTTATATGAAATGAAATACAAGGTAATGGAAATGGCAGGTGATTTTCGTGGCAATACTGAAACATATCGCAAGTAAAAATGCTGATTACGGAGAAGCTGAGCGTTATCTGATTTTTCAGCATGACGAATATACGCAAAAACCTATTCTTGATGATGAAGGGCATATGCTCATTCGTGAAGAATATTATCTTGACGGCTTAAACTGTGATCCGTTCAGTTTTGCTGCTGAGTGCATGGAAACAAATGCCTATTTTCATAAAAATCAGTCTTTTAACGAAATCAAATCTCATCATTATATTATCAGCTTCGATCCCAAGGACAGGGACGAACATGGTCTGACGGGTGAACAGGCTCAAAAGTTAGGGTTGGAATATGCAAGAGAAAACTTTCCCGGACATCAGGCTCTTATCTGCACACATACTGACGGTCATAATGGAAGTGGCAATATACATGTGCATATCGTAATCAACAGCATTCGGAAATATGATGTCGAACCACAGCCATATATGGAATTTGACCGTGACGCAAAAGCCGGCTATAAGCATCATCTTTCTGACAGATACCGAATCCATCTAAAACAAAAAGTCATGGATATGTGCAACGCCAACGGACTAAACCAGGTTGATCTTCTGACACCTGCCGAAAAGAAAATATCTGAGAAAGAATACTGGGCGAAACGCAGAGGGCAGAAAAAACTCAATCAGCACAATGCTGAGCTTGAAAAAGAAGGGCTTACACCAAGGCAGACAACCTTTCAGACCGAAAAGCAATTTCTTCGTAATGCAATTGAAGATATTTCTTCAACAGCAGTCTCACAAGAACAGTTTGCAAAATTGCTGTCAGAAAAATATAACATCACCTTTAAAGTTAGTCGTGGCAGATACAGTTATCTACATCCTAATCGTCAAAAATATATTACCGGCAGAGCACTGGGAACGCTTTATGAAGAAAAGCATCTATTAGATGTATTTCAGGAAAATGCCAGTCAGCAAATCTCAAAACAGCCAGCTTCTGATATTACCAACAATATCAATTCTTCTGCTATGCCTACATCTTCTGATTTTGGATCTTCTCATACATTCCTCTTTATCAAATCTGACTTACGACTGGTAACGGACTTACAGCATTGTATCAAAGCACAACAAAGTCAGGCATATGCTCAAAAAGTAAAATTATCCAATTTGAAGATGATGGCTCAGACCGTAGCCTATGTGCAGGAACATGGCTTCCAATCAAAAGAAGATTTAGATACTGCACTTTCCTATGCCACTGCTCAAAGCACCACTGCCAGAAATTCCCTAAAAAATACAGAAGATACTTTAAAAGGAATCAACGAGCAGATTCATTACACCGGGCAATATCTGGCAAATAAAGATCTCTATTCCGAATATCGAAAAAGCAGGAATAAAGAAAATTTCTATGAACAACACCGGGCAGAACTCACCCTTTATGAATCAGCTCTCCGAATACTGAAAGAAAAAGCACAAGGAAAGAAATTACCCACCTTGAAAATGCTTCGTGAAGAAAAGAATCGTCTGACTGCATTACAATCCGATCAACGTGAAGAATTTAATGCCCGTCGTGAATATGAGCGGGAGCTTCGCACCGTATGTTCTAATGTTGACAACATACTCGGCACCCATCAGCCACAAGAGAGACAGCTTGAACAGACCCATGAAAAATGATAAGCAAAAACTGAGGTTTCTTCTTTGTGGAAGTAAACCTCAGTCTTTCTATTCAACTATTTCTCCGTCTACATACATCGTAAATTTTTCTGGATTATGAACAATATCGTAATCTTCATTTTCTTCCTCTGACAGATACGATATTTCACAGAACTTTTTGTTATCATCAAAATCCTTTTCTGTCTTATATACATTAATCTGCAACTCTGTTGGACACACCATATCATAAGAGAACTTAATAGACTGAAAGGAATTATTCTGGCACATTTCTACAATCTGCTTCGCCAGTTTATGTTTATCTTCAATTTCTTGCTGATTTGCTATAACCGTCAAATGCTCCGTTGTATTAAAACGTGAACTATTAATCGCATCCGGGATTTCTAAAAGAGGTTTTGACTGCACTGTATAGAAATAACTACATATCCCCACTACTCCTATTAAACAGGCAATTATCAGTATCTGTCTCCCAATATTTGTCTTTTTCAAATCTGCTCCTCCTTATACGCATGGGTTCCGAAAACAGAACCTTTGTTACTTTCTATCTTAACCCTATAATGAAGGAAAGACAAGAAAAAGGTGGAGATACCCGTTGATTAAATATGATAACCTGTGGCTTACCATGCAGAAGAAAGGTATCACAAAATACACACTTCACAAAGAATACCATTTCAGCAAGTCACTGATACATCGTTTGCAGAACAATGAAGGTGTCAGTATGAATACCATTAACACCCTCTGCAACATTTTGGATTGTGAAATAGAAGATATTGCAACTCACTACAAAGACTAGCCTTAAACGATAGGATCGTTACTGGCCAGTCTTTTTATATATGAAAAAAGCCCAGCCACAACCAAGTGACCAGCCTTTCTTCTTTGCTATTTCTTTGCTCTCTCCATATCTTGCCCCATAATTTCCTGCATGGCTTTCTTTCCACTGCGTCGTGCAATTTCTTTCTCTTTTTGATGGAGCTTTGCCAGAACGGATTCTTTCGGACGCTTCTTTTCTTTTTTTGGTGCAGCATTATTGTTGAGTCCGTCAATCATATTATAATTTGCTTCCTCTGTCATTTCTGCACTTCGTAGATACTCACCGTTTTCCAGATACTTTTGCCAATTCTCCAGCTTTGGTTTTTGCCTGTCCGGTGAATCCTGTGCTGGTGGATGCAGATAATCACGAATTTTCTGTTTTACTTCATCATCAAATCCGTTATAAGTACCATCCACGAGTACCTTTCCATTCTGGTCAAGCACTACATAGGCAACATCTTTTCCATGTTGCTCATGCTCCATGAGGAAAAAATTTTTCCCTTCCATGAGAATATAATCTACTACTTCCCATGTACCGCCTTTTCCACTGATTTCATATCCTACTGTGTTCTTCGTAAGTCCACCAGAAGAAGATGGAATCCTCATAAAATCCGGTACTACAACAAAGGAATTCTTATTTACATAGTAAGCGATTGTTTCACCGTTGTTGTTCAATACCAGAACATCACTGGTACTAATCGCATGTCCCTTATAATTGTGTGGTTGTCTCTGATCAATATTCTTTTTTACCTGTTCAGGTGTTTCACCCGGTTTCATTGTTCCAATATATACCTGTTCATAATTTCCCACCTGCACAGGAATCTGCTCCTGTGCAAGTTCTTCATATGTTCGATAAAGAAAATTTCTTAATTCCGGTTTTCGTTTTAACTGATAAACTGCAAACTGACTCGTACTCATTCTTCATCCACCTCCAGATCTGCTTTATAAATTTCTACGGTTTTCTGCAATTCTTTATACCCTTCATCGCTGAGATAATATAATTTCTTAATCGTTGTAAAAATCAGAAATTTCATATCTTCATCCAGATAGGAAAAAATTTCATCCATCGCCTCCATCGTCTGGACTCTGTCTCCCGTATCAAAAATTGCCACAGCAATATATTCATCTTCGTCAAATCTTACCATCATAATGTTACTTCTCCTTTCTTGCGAGCCTTGGTTTTTTCTTTTGCGCTATTCTGTTCCTGCTCTTTTATCTTTGCCTGACGCTCCCGCAATGCCTGAAGAACCGATTGCTTCTTTCCTTTTGGCTGTCCGGTCTGCTCTTTCGAAATCATTTTGCTCTCAGCAGTCTTTTCTTCTGTTCGAGACTTTTCCTGTTTCTCTGCAAAATACTTCTCCACATCATCCATTGCTTTCTGAACCAATGGACTGTCCTTGTAATATTGAATCATGTTGATACCTTCACGATCAACAGTCCCCATTCTCATAAGATCATACGGTCCGTCATAGTCACTTCCGTCATGCAGCTCAAACCCGACTCCTTTAATTCCATTCATACGATTTGCCGGAATTGTTTCATATATGCGTAAGGCTTCTTCCAGGGTAAGATTTTCATGGTATTCACCCATGACCGGAAACTCCATGCACTCCGCTACATAAAACGCAATTGTTCCTTTAGGCTGTTCTTCGATAACTGCTTCATGTGCCTGCTTATCCAGATATTCCTCTGCCTGTCTCATATATTCTGCCAGCGTTCCTGTCCTTTCTTCTGAAATCGGATTAATATCTATCGGAAGTCCTGCAATTTTCAGCCCCGCTTCATTAACTGCATTAAACAATGCATCTTCTCGGACGTTTCCCCGATAAGACACTACTACATCTACATCAGAATCTGCATGATAAAGTCCCTCTCTGCTTCTGGAACCATATACTCTTGCCCCGATCAGAGTAACTTCATTTTCCATTCCCATTTCTTCTAATACTGCCCTTGTGTGAACCAGTACGTCATATTCAATTTCTGCCCGGTTCATTCCATTCAACGCTGCTTCACATCTTCCAAGTTCAGAAGTACGACGAACCGTTCCATTTTCCAACAATTCTTTCGCATTCTGAATCAGCTCGTCCCTGAATGTTGAATCATCTATTTTTATACACTGCTCCTTCTGCATTCCTTCTTTTTTCAAGATTGCATAGGTTGCTTCCTGTATGGAATCATCCAAATATTCATGTGTTCCGCCGCCGACTTCCTTCAAATCAGTATCATAAAAAATATAGGAATAACCTTCTTTCGTTGGCTGTACAGTCAGATAAGTCTTAGCATCTGCAAATTGAACAGTAATTCCCTCATATGTTTCTATCGCAGCATTTCTATCATATCCTTCAAAAATAGATTTCGGACAATTCTGCTCCATCTGCACTTGTTCGATATTCTCTTTTTCTGCATGTTCCGTTTTCATTTCCAATGCCTCATAGTCAGTCACTTCCGCATCCTTTATTGAAAAGCCTTCCTCCTGCAAAATCTCATCTACCGCTTCTGAGATAGAAATATCCGGATCATCGTAAATCCCGCCATCCAGTTCCAAATAGTTTTTATCAAAAAATGTATAATCGTACCCTTCTTCTGTTGTCTGAATCGTCAAATATGATTCTCCGATCTTATATGCGATTTCCGTATCGTGCCCATCCAGACTGATTTTCAGATTTTTGAATATATTATATATCTCCGGATTCAGCCATCCTTCTACTTTCTGGCAATCATAGATTAATGTGTCTATACCATTTTTACATTGAATAAAATCCAGGCTTCCTGGCAATGGTGCCGTATTTTCAATTCCAAGAGCTTTCATCTTATGATTCGGCAGTGAATAATATGCTCCCAGTGCAGCTTCCAAACCGTTGTAACGTTCAATCTTCAAGCCACCTTTTGATTCCAAGTCTTCAATCACATAATACTGACCAACATAATGAATATCTGGCATTTTCAGATCAATCCCATCATTTTCTCTGACCTTATGTATCTCAAAAAAGCTAAACTGCTGTTCTTCATCCTTCAGATTCTTCCCTGTCAGAGTTGGTTTCCAGCTTTCTGTATTGACCACCTGCTGTTTTTCCGTTTTTAATACTGTTCCATCTGTCAGGATAACAGTTGCCTGTGGTGGAATTTCTGTCAGATCATAGACTGTCGCTCCATTTTCTTCCAGATATTCCGAGATTGCTTCTCTGGCTCCTTCATCAAATCCATGCCAGATATCCTCTGCTACCAGTGTTCCATTTTCAGAAACTATAATATCTGCTACTTCCTGTCCATACTGTTCACTACGCATCTGGAAGAATCTCTCTCCATGATATTCTTTCATATCCAGTGCATACCATGTTCCAGTGTGTCCCTCTGCTTCATATCCTTTCGTATTTTCAATAATATGCTGATTTTTCACATCAAGCACCTGTTCCAGCTTGCGGGTACGAATTTCTCTCTTCGCCATATCAATGAAGCCATTCAAAACTGCCGGATGACTGCTCACAACATAGTCTCTGTTCAGATCCATTCCCCGACTGATGTTTTCTGGAACTTCAATACCTTCCGCCCACTGCTTATTAAGATCAGAAAATCTTCCATCATAGGAAAGCTGTTTCAATGTATTTGCCAGAACAAAAGCAACACGTTCTTCTCCATATTTTTCAACCACAGCTACTGCAGTATCAGGGTTCAGGCTCATACCATCAAAGTTATCTGAAATTGCCTGTTCTATTGCATTTTTGCAGTCAATGTTCAGCTTTCTGGAATCCAGGTAAGTATCTACATTTCTCTCTTGCATAGCGTTTTCCAAAGTTCCCATGTAAACTTCCGGATACGCCTTTATCGGACTGGCATTTAACACCTCTGCTCTCTGCGCAATAAAGTCTGGCAATTCTTCAAATCCAAACGAGTCCACATAGTATGCTTTTAGATTTCCGCCACGGTTCATTATAATCACATCACTGACTGACATAGAATGTCCGGTAAAATCATTTGGTCTTTCTATGTTAAATCTTTCATAGAGATTATCCAGTGTAGTCGTAGCTCTCAGTCTCTCACTGTAAACCATCTGATAATCTTTTCCGTGAATGGTAAAACCAAGTTCTTTTGCCGCTTCAAGTCCTAAAAACTGATACCCTCTTTCTTCCTGTCTGCTATTGATCTGATAAATGCCGTAACGATTTCCCTCCCCCTCCAAAAGGATGGTTTCTTTTATTTTCATCTTTTCTTCTGGTGTTATGGCTGTTTCCATACTTCTCTGATAATTTTTCCAGTCAAACTTCGTCACTCCAAATAAGCCATCATGCCGAGAAATATCCTGTTCCAGATTTATAAGTTTCTGTGACTGTCCCTGTTCTTCTCTGGCTCCATTCAAGCCATAGACTGTCACACCCTCACGATACAGTTCTACTGCTCTTTCTTCGGTAAGTGGCAGCATAATATCTGAATAAAATCCAGCTTCATGCAATTCGGATAATCCGATCATAGAATCTGGCAGACTATCAATCTGTGTCTGTGCCTCCTCACTCAATTTAAATACCTTCTCTCGATTTCCATTTATAATTGCATCTGCAAGATTCTCTGCTAATTGCTCTGTTGCTTCTCTGTCATCCAGTTTAAATGCAAAATTGACAATAAGATTTCTCTGGTCGTTACTGAAGATTGTTCGTTCCTGCTCCAGCCGGTTAATTGTCTGTTCAGCAAACTGCATGGCACTGAGTTCTTCCTGCTGTTCCGGTAATTCCACCTGCAATTCTTTCATCTGCGTTTCAATCTGTCCGATCATTTCAGCAGAAGTCTTGCGAATGGTATCCATAGACGCTCTCAGTTCTCTCATATTTTTTCCAGAAGTCCAACTCGCAATATAAGAAAACGAATACTCCGAAGTGTCCAATCCGAAATGATTGCATACCACATAAGCAATACTCTCTGCTTCCACCTCTTTCGTAAGTTTGTCCTTTACTACACCTTCCTCAGCCATCTGGTCACGATCATGTAATACCGCATGTGCAGTCTCATGCACTGCTGTTTTCATCGTTTGTGCTTCACTCATTCCTAACTGAACAGCAATATATTTATCTACAAACTGATAAAAGCCTTTCGCTTCTCCATCAATCTCTATAAAGCGGATTGGCACCGGAGCAACTGTTTTTAATGCTTCCATAAAATCATGGTAAATCAGCACATCTCCATCCAATTCTGAGACTTCAAATTCCGGAATCGGCTCTCCCGTTGTCTGACTGACATCAAATACAGTAGTCACTCTGAATTTTGTAACAACACGCTCTACTACCTCTGTCTCTGGCTGCCCATCTTCTCCGATTACAATTTCGCCTGTTTCCGGATCAGTCTTTTCAATCTCCTGTTTTTCTTTGTACGGTGCCGGTGCAATAATCTGTATTCCTTTTTCTCCTCTTTTTACCTGCCGGTTAAATTTTTTCTGCCATGCCTGGTATCCGGCCACAAGCGTTGCCTCCGGTTTCTGCATGGCAATCAGCAGTGTATTATTAAAGCTGTAATTATGGAACTTTGCCATTGTCTGCAAATATTCTGTATATTTTTCTGATGTAAATATTTCAGAGACACCCTGTTCCAACTGGTCGGTTATCTGTTTTAATTGTTCTTCTCTGTTCGCCATAATATCATCCTCCATAGAAAAATCCCGCCAAAGCTCATTACTCTGACGGGATATACTCTTATAACTCCTGTTCGTGTTTCCTTTTTGGTTTCTGTTGTGTAGCAGTCGTATTTTCCTGCTCTTTTTGTGCTTTCAGTCTTTCCAGAATCGAAACCTTACGGATACCGTCTGCAATTCTGTCCTGACTCTTATCTGACGTGGTTACTTCTGGATTCTCTCCGATTTCTTCATCTGCCAGAATATTTTCTCCCCCTTTCTCATCCATGTTGAGCATGGCATTTAATTCTGCCAGACGTTCCATTTTTTCATTCAATTCTGCCTCTTTTGGAAATGGCTTCTGTACTTCCTCCTGTGCAGTCTTTAACTGCTGTTGCACCGTATCCAGATTTCTTTCCGTTTCTTCCAGTTTTTTCTCAATTGCCGAAAGTGCATTGTGGATTCTCTGGATATTACCAAGTGGGTCCTTTCCAAATTCAATCTTATACGAGCATTTTCCTTTAATCGTCATGGTGTAAGTATTGGACAGAAAATTGTACTCTGAAGAAAGTGCAAAGCCGTGATATTCTCCAATCTGCCCTGCTGATTTTACCGTTTTTAATCCAGATGCTGCCGCAATCAACGCCAGACCTGCTTCCTTTTTATCATTATACATTTTTCCACCAACCGTCATTACGAAGCTATCATTATCCTGCAAATCCACCCCTTTTACCGTTCCTGCATCTACACGCATTCCAGCTATTTTCTCTTTTAATACGGTAATCTGTACTGGATAACGTTTCGCTATATCCGATTCCAGGCGATAAATCTGACTGGTATGGTTTGCTTTCAGAAGTTTCAGCTTACTCACCTGAACATCCAAATCCATTTTTTCCTTAATATATTCATTTCCGGTAGCAAGTGCTTTGATTTCTGCATAAGATAATGCCGTATCATCCACATCCTCACAGGCACGAACCGGAGATTTACTGGTCATAATCTGTGAAATAAATTTCTGCTTATTCTCCAGAATCTGCCACAT
>OGGG01000321.1_pt1 | contig 56871 bp, 55 predicted proteins | sample 1571201 | NCBI WGS metagenome assembly OGGG01 (sample SAMEA2581946, study PRJEB24529) | metagenome | biome: Human gut stool | place: China | collected 2011 | reverse complement strand
CGTTCTCTTGGGGGTCCAAGGGGGCCATTCTCTCACGTGAGAGAATGGCCCCCTTTATTCGCACTCCCTGCGCGGCCGCAGGGAATCCCCCTCGCACCCTACGGTGCGACAATATGAACCCCCGCCGTGTATGGCTGGTACCCCGACCCGCCAAGGCTCGCATAATACTGCACCGTCACGTCGGCGCTCTTGCCGTCGTCCGCGATCACGGCGCCCAGGACGTCTGCCTTTTCGTCCACGCTGACCCAGCCGCGGCGATAGCGCGGCAGCGTGAGTCCCTGCGCGCCTGTGATCTCCGCGATGCGGGATGTGCCGTCCGACTGCTGTTCCAGCCGGTAGCTCACGCCGACCGTCGCCAGAAATGTCTCGTTCCCCTCGATCCCGACAGGGGCGAAGTACGTGCGCTCCACGCCGTCGCCCTCCGTCCAGTCGGTGAGCGAGGTCTGCTACGCGCTGCCCTCGCGCGTGACCGTCACCTTACGCTCGCCGCTCTTGCCGGAGACCGTCGCAATGATCGACACGCCGTCGGGCGCAAAGGCGAGGCCGCTGATCTCCTCGCCGCTCGTGAGTTCGAGCGCGGCGAGCTTCGTCCCGTTGAGCGCGTAGATGTCCGACCAGTAGGAGTAGACCGCGGTAGAAAGGTCATCTCCTTGCCAGATGAGGTTGTTGCCGGGGAAGGTCTTGAGCAGCGTGCCGGCCACGAAATTGAAAACCACGTAGAGGTCGTTTTTCTCCCCCAGGCTACCGAACGCCACAAAGTAGTTGCCTGCGGTCCCAATGTCCTCAAACCCTTTGAGCGACGGGTACTGTTCGGCAAAGTCCCAGCTTTTTCTGTCGATATAGATCGTTGTGTCATCCATTGCCACTCTGATCGTTTTCGGCGATACGCAGTACCAGCGCTGCACCTCGCTCGTCAAAATGAGCTCGCCGTCCTGTTGGGCAATGAGAAATTCGCTCTGGTCGATCAGCTCATTGACGCGCGCTGCGAATGCCTGCTGCGATTCGCCCCAATCGCCGTTCTGCGTTCCGTCCCAGTTCAGATAAATGCTCGTGTTGTTGTTTTCCACGATGTTCAGTTTGCCGCCGTCAAAGGTGTGAAGGCCGTAGTAGTAGTCACAATAGCTGATCGCGTCTTGATTTTTGCCCTCGAACAAGCTGTATTGCAGCAGCATGTCGCGTCCGTTTTCGCGGCAGAGGAAGTAGACGTCGCCCTCCCACATGCGGTCGCGCATCAGCTCCTCGCCGTTGTCGTCGACGACGCACAGCTCATAGCCGCCGAACGCTTTCTCGCAGATGATCTGCTCTGCCCTGCCGTCGTTGTCGAGGTCGGCGGACGCCAGCGCCCTGCTTCCGTCGCTCTCCGACGGTTCTGCGCAGCGGATGACCGTGCCGTCGCCGTAGGAATGCAGCTCGGCGTTCAGCGTGGAGAACAGCAGCTCGCTCTTGTCTAAAAGCCTGTTGACCTCGTCCGCGAATTTCCGCGCCTCGACGGGCCATGAATCGGCGGAATCGGAATTTACGCTGAAGCTCACCGAATTCTCCGCCAGCGTGGTCGTCCCGTTTTCACTGAGCATAAAGAGCTCGTAGGAATACGATGCCTCGCCCTGATACATCGTCGGCTCGTAGCACAGCAGCGCCGTCTTGACGCTGTCGCGATAGAGGAAATAGCTGCTCCAGCCCGCGTGCGCCAGTCCCAGCTCCGCGCTCCAGAGCTCTTCGCCGCTCTGATTGCTCACCCGCAGCCGGTACGGCTCCTGCGTGGAAGTGCCGGTATAGGAGATCACTTCCTCGATCCCGTCGCCGTTCAGGTCAGCGCGGGTCAGCTCGGTCGCGCCGCCGTTCAGGCGGACGATCCAGCGGTAGGGATGTGCCCCGCTGCGATAGCCCATCACGAGGTAAAGGCTGCCGTCCTTCTGCTGCAATAAGAGCCACTGGTCCATCGCCGTGAGCTCGTCCTGACGCCTGATCTCCGCCATCGGCACTGCCGCATTGACGTCCTCGCCCGTTCTCGTGCCGCGCCAGGCGTGAGCATTTTCGCGGCGCAGCTTCGCAGCGCTCGTGCCATTCCAGTCTTCGCCGCTCGCGCTGCGGAACAGCCAGTCGAAGTTGCTCACGGTCAGGTCGATCTCCTCCCACTCCGAAAAGCGGTAGCTGTATCCTCTCGCCGCCGTCACTGTACCGTACAGAATACCGGTCATGTCCGTGCCAAGTGCGGAGGAAAGCCACAGCTCGGGCGTGGACTTCGTATTGGCAAAGGTCTCCTCATAGCTGGTTTCCCAGACGGAATCCTCGAAAACGGCCTCGCCGAGCGTATACACCCCCGTTGTCATCCCATAGAGTGCATACGACAGCCGGTCTGCCATGTCGATCGGACTTGCCGAATCGCCCTTTAGCACATAGTTTTCCCATTCCGCCTGATTCTCGACGTCCGCATCAAAAGTATCGCCGTCGATGATCAGATAATGGCCCACTACGCTGCCGACAGCATGCACCGTGCCGTCGTCCATCGTGAGAAGGAACCACACCGGCAAGCCGGCGTAAACCGTCTCCGGTTTTTCGATATATGTGCCGCGGCTGCTGTTGATCAGTTCGACTGCCTGTGCCATTTCTTCCGTATCGAGTTTTTTATACTGCCGCGCCTCCTCTTCCGCCGGAACGTAGAGCTCGATTGACGCAACGTCCGCCGCATTCAGCTTCTGCGCCCAGACAAGGCTGCCGCGCTCCGACCTCGGATTCGTCAAAAAGCACACAGCCACGATCACGACCGCGAGCACCGCCGCGGCGGCGACCCAAAACGCGGGCTTTTTGTAGTGCAGCGCGCTTTTCACGCGCGTTTTGATGTTCCCCTCGCCGAATGCCAGCGGGCAGGCCGCGACGGCTCTTTTCGGCGCGGCGCAGGATAATAGCGCCTGTGAATAGTCTGCGCGTGCCGCGCCATCCAGCCCCCTGACGACTTTTTCATCGCACGCAAGCTCGATGTCGCGGCAGAAGAGGATGTAGGCGACCCACACCAGCGGGTTGAACCAGTGCAGCGCGAGCACGAGGTAGCCGAGCACCTTCCACCAGTGGTCGCGGCGGGCGAGGTGCGCGTGCTCGTGCGCGATGACATACGCCGCCGTCCCCTCGTCCATGTGCATGGGAAGATAAATGTTCGGCTTCACCACGCCGAAGACGAACGGCGAATCGACAAATTCGCTCTCGTAGATGTTATCTCGCAGCAAAATCGCCGTTGCGAGCTTTCTTTTCAGCTTTCCCGCGCTCACGAGCGCGTGGACGAGCAGCGCCGACATGCCGGCAAGCCAGAGGATGCTGTAGATGTTGAAGTCCACCTGCGCCTGCTGGCGGCTCACGCCGACGGGGACCTCCGCCGCCGAAGGCAGCGTCGGATTCGTGACGATGTCAAGCGTCGCCTGCTCGTAGAGCACCGGCTCGCGCGTTTCGGTCACGATCTCGCTCGGGATGGTTTCGGCGCTCGGGATGAGCGAGAGCGCGCTTTCAATCGAAAACAGGCAGACAAGCCGCAGTGCGACCACACCCCAGAGAAGCGGCATGACCCACTTCGGCGCTTTTTTGAGGACAACCCGCAGCACGAGCACCGCCAGAATGAGCCAGCTTGCGCTGATGCTGAGGTTCACGAGCTTCAAAAAGACGTCATCCATGATGATTCTCCTTTCGATAAAGGTCGATCATTTTCTGCACCTCGTCAAGCTCTTTGTCGCTCACGTGGCTCGACTTTGTAAACGCGGCGACGAACGCGGGCAGCGAGCCGTCGAAGCGCTTGTCGAGCAGCTCGTCGATCTCGGCGGTCTGCGCCTCGTCTTGTGAGATGAGCGACGTGACGACAGTATTCTCGTTTTTCAGCACCCCGCGCTCAGAGAGCCGTTTGATGACCGTGTAGGTCGTCGTCGGTTTCCAGCCCAGGTGCTCGGCGCAGAGCGCGACCAATTCACGGCTCTTGACCGGCTCGTGTGCCCACAGGATTTGGCAAAAGCGGTATTCGCTCTCAAAAATTTTCGGCGTTTCCATCTTGTTCCCTCTCTAATCTGTTAGAGTATATTTGTACACTAACAGATTAGAGTCCTTCTGTCAAGCCCTTTTGCGCTCAATTTTGGGCAAATCTCACTTGACAAGGTCCTCCACGCTCCTTATAATAATTCATATCGCACAAAAAGCTCCGCGCAGGAGCTTTTTTTATGTTTGGAGAAAGAGAGTGTCATCCCATGTCAAAAAAAGCCAATCCCGCGGCGCTGCTGCCGATCTTAGTGTTCCTTGTCCTGTATCTGGGCCTCGGCCTTGTCTTTGAGTATGTGCTCAAAATCCCGATGGGATTTTATTCCATCCCCATCGTCGTCATCTTTCTCATCGCGCTGCTTGTGGCCTGCTGCCAGAACCGTGCGCTGTCGTTCGACGAAAAGCTCACGCTGATGGGCCATGGTGTGGGCGATAAGAACATCATCACGATGCTGCTCATCTTCTTAGCCGCGGGTATGTTCGTCGGCGTCGTGGGCCGCTCGAGTGCGGAAAGCGTTGCGTACTTCATGCTCTCGATCATCCCGTCGAAATTCGCCGTGGCGGTGCTGTTCGTCGTAAGCTGCTTTGTCTCCACCGCGATGGGCACGAGCGTCGGCACCATCACGCTCATCGTCCCCATCGCCATCCCCATCGCTGCGGCGAGCGGCTATTCCCTGCCGCTGTGTATCGCGTCCGTCATGGGCGGGGCAATGTTCGGTGACAATCTGAGCTTCATTTCCGACACAACCATCGCCGCCTGCAACGGGCAGGGCTGCGCGATGAAGGACAAATTCCGCGAAAATTTCCACATCGCCTTCCCCGCCGCGCTCGCGTCGCTCGCACTCATCCTCGTGCTGACGCTGAATGCGGACGTGCACCCCGCGCCCATCCCTGCCTACAATCTCATTCAGATCATCCCCTATGTGCTCGTGCTCATCGGCGGCATCATCGGTATCAACGTCTTTGTCGTGCTGCTCATCGGTATCGTATCCGGCGCGGTCATCGCGCTCGCGACCGGCGCGACGGGGCAGACCGGCATCCTCGCAGTCAAGGCCCTGCTCGAAAACATGGGCAGCGGCGCGGCTGGGATGTTTGAAACCTCGATGGTCGCGATCTTAGTTTCCGCCATCTGTGCGCTGATCCGTGAGTACGGCGGCTTTGAAGCGCTGCTCGGCTGGATCAAAAAGGCGTTTCGCGGCAAGCGCGGCGGCCAGATCGGCATGGGCCTTCTCGTCGGCGCGATGGACATTGCCACCGCGAACAACACCGTCGCCATCGTTATGGCGAACCCCATCGCCAAGGAAATGAGCGAGGAATACGGCATCACACCGCGCAAGGCCGCATCGATCCTCGACACGTTCTCCTGCATCTTCCAGGGCATCATCCCCTACGGCGCGCAGATGCTCGTCGCGATCTCGGCGGCGCATGAGCTGGGCTACGCCATCTCCGCGTTCGACATCATCCCAAACCTCTTCTACCCCTATCTTCTGGCGGTGAGCTCATTCTTCTTCATTGCGATCGACAGCAAAAAGAAGGCGTGACTGATGGTTGACCATAATCTTCTTCAGCGCAAAAAGCTCTTTCTTTTCGACCTCGACGGCACGCTGTACTTGGGCGACCGGCTCTTTGAAGGCGTCCGCGAGCTGCTCTCTGCCATCCGCGCACGCGGCGGGCAGTACCGCTTTCTGACAAACAACTCCTCGCGCAGCGTAGCGGCCTACGTCAAAAAACTCACGCGCCTCGGCGTCGCGACGGAGGCGGCCGATTTTCTCACCTCGGTCGACGCGCTGATTCACTATCTCCGCGAGCACGGCGGAGAAGACCGACGCTATTACGTCTGCGGTACGGAGTCGATGAAATCACAGCTCCGCGCGGCTGGCTTTACCGTCGCAGAACGGCGTGAGGACGCGAACGCGCTCCTGATGGGCTTCGACACCGAGCTGACATTTCAAAAGCTGGAGGACGCCTGCATCCTGCTCGGACAAGGCATCCCCTACCTTGCGACCAATCCCGACTGGGTCTGCCCCACGGCCTGCGGCTTCGTGCCCGACTGCGGGAGCGTGTGCGAAATGCTCTGGCGCGCGACCTCCCGCCGCCCCATCGTCATCGGCAAGCCCGAACCGCTGATGCCGCAGCTCGCAATGCTTGAGGCGAGCGTTTCCGCGCAGGAAACACTGCTCGTGGGCGACCGCATCTACACGGATATCGCCAGCGGCGCGAACGCGGGCATCGACACGCTGCTCGTCCTCTCTGGCGAGACGAAGGAAGAAGACCTCCCCACCGCTGACCCGCAGCCGACGTTCGTTCTGCCGGACGTCGCTGCACTGCTGAACATCTTAGAATCTTAAAAAGGACAAGCTATGGCAAACATCATCGAAATCCACGATTTTTCCGATCCCGCGCTCGACGTCTACGCGCGCCTGACCGAAAACCAACTGCTCAATCGCGCGGACCCCGACAACGCGCTCTTCGTCGCGGAAAGTCCGCTCGTCATCGGCCGTGCGCTTGATGCGGGCTGTGAGCCGGTGTCGTTTCTGATGGAGCGGCAGCATACTCAGGGCAAGGGGCGCGAAATTCTCGCCCGCTGCTGTCAAGATATTCCGGTTTACACCGCTGATGAATCCGTGCTGACACAGCTCACCGGCTTTCACCTGACGCGCGGCATGCTCTGCGCCATGCGGCGGCCGAAGCTCCAAAGCGTCGAGGACGTCTGCCGCGATGCGCGGCGCGTCGTCGTGCTCGAAAACGTGATGAATCCGACGAACATCGGCGCGATCTTCCGCTCCGCCGCCGCGCTCGGCATGGACGCGGTGCTGCTCACGACCGCGGGCAGCGATCCGCTCTATCGCCGCGCCTCGCGCGTCAGCATGGGAAATGTGTTCCTCATCCCGTGGACCTACCTGCCCGAAAGCGGCGACTGGACGCAGCTGCTGCGCGATCTCGGCTTCCGCACCGTCGCGATGGCACTGCGCAACGACTCCGTACGGCTCGACGATCCGCGCCTTGCCGCCGAAGAAAAGCTTGCCATCGTCATGGGCACGGAGGGTGACGGGCTCGCGTCCTCGACCATCGCGAGCTGCGACTACACGGTCAGGATCCCGATGTACCACGGCGTCGACTCGCTCAATGTCGCCGCAGCGAGCGCCGTGGCGTTCTATGAGCTGGGACTTCCCCCGCTGAACGAAAAGGAGGACTGACATGCTGAACAATACCGGCTTCGACCTCTGGGCCGACGGCTATGACAAGAGCGTCGGCCTCTCCGACGAGAACGACCGCTACCCCTTTGCGGGCTACCGCGCCATGATGAACGCGCTCTATCAGCGCGTGCTCGCGCAGAGCGGGCGTGATGTGCTGGATATCGGCTTCGGCACAGGCGTTTTGACCTCGCGGCTCTACGAGCAGGGCTGCCAAATCTATGGGCAGGACTTTTCCGCGCGCATGATCGAACTGGCGCAGGCAAAAATGCCGGACGCGCGGCTCTATCAGGGCGATTTTTCCAAAGGCCTTGTGCCCGAGCTTTGCGCACAGCAGTACGACGCCATCGTCGCGACCTACTCGCTCCACCACCTGACGGACACGCAGAAAATCGACTTTCTTCGCGCGCTTCTGCCGCTTTTGAAGCAGGACGGCTGTCTTTTCATCGGCGACGTCGCCTTCCGCACGCGCGAAGAGCTCGAAGCGTGTCGAACTGCGGCAGGCAGTGAGTGGGACGAGGATGAAATTTACTTCGTCTATGACGAGCTCCGCCCTCACTTCCCTGCGCTGACGTTTGAATCCTTCTCCCACTGCACCGCGCTTTTGACGCTGCGCCGCTGATTCCCTGGGAAATACGATAAAAAGCCTCTGTATGGTCAACCCATACAGAGGCTTTTCTGTGAAGCATTATTCCTTTTCAGTCGTTCAAATGGTCGAGGATCGCCGCGATCAGCTGCTCCTTGCCCGTGCCCTTTTCGGCAGAGAACGGAATGACGAGCTCATCGTCGCGCAAACTCAGCGTCTCGCGAATTTGGGCAAGATTCGGCTCGATCTCGCGCGCTTTGAGCTTGTCGAGCTTGTTCGCCACGATCACGACGGGACAGCCCGTCTGCACGAAGTAGTCGTGCATCGTCACGTCGTCCGCCGTCGGCTTGTGCCGCGCGTCGACGATCTGCACACCGAGGTGAATGAGCCCCGCAGACTGGAAATAGTTTTCCATCAGCTTGCCCCAGCGGTCGCGCTCGGTCTTGGAGACCTTGGCGTAGCCGTAGCCCGGCAGGTCGACGAGGTAGAGCTTGCCGTCGATCTTAAAGTAGTTGATCTGCGATGTCTTGCCCGGGGACGCACCCACGCGGGCAAAGTTCTTGCGGTTGACGAGCCGGTTGATGACGGACGATTTGCCGACGTTCGACCGCCCCGCAAACGCGAGCTGCGGCATCCCGTCGCGCACGAACTGCTTTTCCGACGCCGCCGAGAGGATGAATTCGACCTTGTTGAAGTTGATCGCCATGGTTTTCGTTTCCTTTCAGCTCATTTCGCCCGCACGCAGCGCGCTGTGCGCGCTCTCCTGCACGGGAGGAAGATAGCTCTCGTGCGCGGCAGCGGTGCATTTTTCGGGCAGCACCAGCGCTTCGGCAAAGACGGCGTCCACCGTCTCGACCGGTACAAAGCGCAGCTTTTCGCGCACCAGCGGGTCGATCTCGTCGAGGTCCTTTTCATTCTCCTTCGGGAGAATGACCGTATGTACGCCCGCGCGCAGCGCGCCCATTGTCTTTTCGCGCAAGCCCCCGATGGCGAGCACACGGCCGCGCAGCGTGATCTCGCCCGTCATGGCGACATCGCGGTGTACCGCCTGCCCCGTCAGCGCGGAGAGCACCGCTGTCGCGATGGCGATACCGGCGCTGGGTCCGTCCTTGGGGATGGCCCCCTCAGGGAAGTGGATATGGATGTCCTTCGTCTTGTAGAAGTCCGGCGCGATGCCGAGCTCCTGCGCCCGCTGGCGCAGGCACGAGAGCGCCGCGCGGCAGCTCTCCTGCATCACGTCGCCCAGGTTGCCCGTGAGCTCGACCTTGCCGCTGCCGTCCATCACGCCGACCTCGACGGGCAGAATTTCACCGCCCACCTCGGTCCACGCAAGGCCGTTCACCACGCCGACAAGGTCCTTTTCGGGAATCTTCTCCTGTGCAGCACGCGGCGCACCGAGGAAGTCCTTGATGTTCTTCTCTGTCACGGTGACTCGCTTTACATCGCTTGTAGCAAGCTGCATTGCCGCCTTGCGGCAGATCTTGCCGAGCTGACGCTCAAGCGAGCGCACGCCGCTCTCGCGCGTGTAGAGCGCGATGGCCGCGCGGATGGCGCTCTCGTCCACGCGCAGGCTCGAGGCCGTCAGCCCGTGGGCCTGACGCTCCTTGGGCAGCAGGTGCCGTTGCGCGATCTGCACCTTCTCCTCGTCCGTGTAGCTGGGGATTTCAATGATCTCCATGCGGTCGAGCAGCGGGCGCGGAATGGTGTCGAGCGTGTTGGCCGTCATGATGAACATCACGCGGCTCAGATCGACGGGAATTTCAAGATAGTGGTCGCGGAAGGCGTAGTTCTGCTCGCTGTCGAGCACTTCGAGAAGTGCGCTCGCGGGGTCGCCGCGCCCGTCGCTTCCCATCTTGTCGACCTCGTCGAGCACGAGCAGCGGATTCATCGAGCCGCTGCGGGAGATAGCCTCGATGATGCGGCCGGGCATCGCGCCGATGTAGGTCTTGCGATGGCCGCGGATATCCGCCTCGTCACGCACGCCGCCGAGCGACAGCCGCGCGACCTTGCGGTTCATCGCCTTGGCGACCGACAGCGCGATCGACGTCTTGCCGACGCCCGGAGGGCCGACGAGACATAAAATCTGCCCCTTCGCCTCGGGGTTGAGCTGGCGCACGGCGATGAACTCTAAAATGCGCTCCTTGACCTTCTGCAAGCCGTAGTGGTCGCGGTCAAGAATCTTGCGCGCGGCGTCTACGCTGGCGCGCTCCCTCGTCTCCTCGCCCCAGGGCATTTCCATGCAGGTGTCGAGATAGTTGCGCAGCACACTCGCCTCGGCGCTGCCGAACGGCTGCTTGGCGAGCTTGTCCACATCTTTCAGCAGCTTGCGCTCCACTTCTTCGCTCAGGTGCGCCTTGCTGATCTTCTCGCGGTACTCGTCGAGTTCTTCGTCCTCCCCGCCCTCACCGATCTCGTTCTGTAAGACCTTGATCTGCTCGCGCAGGACAAAATCCTTCTGAATTTTTCCGACGCGGGAGCGGACCTTGCTTTCAATGTCCTGCTCCATGGCGGTAACTTCGATCTCGCGGCGCAGAATCTCGTTCATGCGCTGCAATCTCGGCAGCGGGCGCAGCTCGTCGAGAATATCCTGTTTGTCCTGATAGCGCAGGTTGAGCTGCTGGGCGATAAAGTCAGCGAGATAGCCGGGATCGTTCGTCGATAAAATGGCGGCGTAAACATCGTCCGGCAATTTCTGCGCGAGCTCGGCATATTCCGTCACGCTGGCGTAGGTCTGGCGCAACATCGCTTCCGTCCGCTTGCTATGGCACGAGGTGGCCGGCTCGTCGATGAGCTCGACCTGCGCCTGCAAAAACGGCTCGCGCTGCCACAGCCGCTTGAGGCGGGCGCGGCACGCGCCCTCCATCATCACGCGCAGCACGCGGTCAGACACGCGCAAGATCTGCGTCACGCGCGCGACCGTGCCGATCTCGTACAGGTCTTTTTCCTCCGGCTGCTCCACGCCGATCTCACGCTGGGTGACGAGAAAAATCTCCTCCCCGTTTTCCATGGCGCGCTCAAGCGCGTGCACGGAGATCGGACGCTCGAGGTCAAAGCTCGTGTTCATGCGAGGGAACACATTGAGCCCGCGCATGGCGATGACCGGAAGATTTTTTGTTACAGGTTCCATGGGGTTTCTCCTTATGAAGCGGAGTCTGCCGGCAGCGACGGCTGCGGCTCCTCCCCTTCTTTCTCTGTGCGGTGGGAAATTTTCGGCTGTTCCGTCCCCTCCACGCAGCCCGGCGTGATGGTCACGCGGTCGATCGTGCGGTCGGACGGGATGTCGTACATCACGTTCATCAGCAGACCCTCCATTACCGCGCGCAGGCCGCGCGCGCCGATCTTGCGCTCGATGGCCTTGTCGGCAATCGCTTCGAGCGCCTTGGGCTCGAACGTGAGCTCAGCGTCGTCGTAAGAAAACAGCTTTTGATACTGCTTGACGAGCGCGTTTTTCGGCTGGGTCAGGATCTTGACAAGGTCGTCGCGCGTCAGCGCGTCGAGCGCCGTGATGACCGGCAGTCTGCCGACCAGCTCGGGGATGATGCCGAACTTCAAGATATCGTGCGGCTGCACCTCGCGTAAAATCTTGCTTTCATCCACGTCGTTTTTGCTCTTGAGCTCCGCGCCGAAGCCCATCGACTTGCGGTCGAGACGGCTCTCGATGATCTTCTCGATGCCCTCGAACGCGCCGCCGCAGATGAAGAGGATGTTGTGCGTGTCGATCTGGATGAACTCCTGATGCGGGTGCTTGCGGCCGCCCTGCGGCGGGACGTTCGCGACCGTGCCCTCGACGATTTTCAGCAATGCCTGCTGCACGCCCTCGCCGGAGACGTCACGCGTGATGGAGGTGTTCTCGCTCTTGCGGGCGATCTTGTCGATCTCGTCGACATAGATGATTCCGCGCTCGGCGAGCTCCACGTCGTAATCCGCCGCCTGAAGCAAGCGGAGCAGAATGTTTTCCACATCGTCGCCGACGTAGCCCGCCTCGGTGAGGGTCGTCGCGTCCGCGATGGCGAACGGCACCTTCAGAATGCGGGCGAGCGTCTGGGCAAAGAGCGTCTTGCCGCTGCCAGTGGGGCCGAGGAGCAGGATGTTGCTCTTTTGCAGCTCCACCTCGTCGTCGCCGCCGAAGAAGATGCGTTTATAGTGGTTGTAGACGGACACGGACAGCGCGACCTTGGCCGCCTCCTGCCCGATGATATACTGGTCGAGCACCTCGCGAATTTCGCGCGGCGTGGGGATGGAGTCGGGCGCTTCCAGCTCGTCGTGCGGCTCATAGCCGTCCTCCAGCACGTCCATGCACAGGCGGACGCACTCATCGCAGATGCGCACGCCCGGCCCCTGGATCATGCGGTGCACTTCGTGCTCGCTCTTGCCGCAGAACGAGCAGCGAAGCTCTTTTTTCCTATCTTCACTCATAAGTCAAACTGTCCTTATCTCTTGTAAATGACCTTGTCCACAAGGCCGTAGGCCTGCGCCTCATCCGCCGTCATCCAGTGGTCGCGCTCGGAGTCGAGCTTGACCTGCTCGGGCGTCTTGCCGGTGTTCTCGGCCAGGATCTTATTCAAGCGCTGCTTGATGCGCAGGAAGTGCTCCACGTCGCTCTCCATATCCGTGACCTTGCCCTGCGTACCGGCGGAGGGCTGGTGGATCATAATCTCCGCGTTCGGCAGCGCAATGCGCTTGCCCTTGGTGCCGGACGAGAGCAGGAACGCGCCCATGCTGGCGGCGAGGCCGACGCAGATGGTGGACACGTCGCACTTGATATACTGCATCGTGTCGTAGATCGCCATGCCGGCCGTCACACTGCCGCCGGGGGAGTTGATATAGAGCTGGATGTCCTTGTCGGGGTCCTTGGCCTCGAGGAATAAAAGCTGCGAAACGATCAGGCTCGCGGTCGCATCGTTGACCTCTTCGCCGAGGAAAATGATGCGGTCTTCCAGAAGGCGGGAGAAAATATCGTAAGAGCGCTCGCCGCGGTTGGTCTGTTCAATGACGTAAGGGACTAAACTCATCTTGGTAACCTCCTTGTTCATACCCTGTTCAAAAAATTGGTATGTACACAATCAACCACAAATGGCAGGCATTTGTGGTTGATCGTCGTTTCTATCTATTATGGCCGCTTTGCCGATTATTCAGCCTTTTCCTCTTCCTTCTTGGCGGACTTTTTGGCAGCGGTCTTCTTGGCGGGCTTTTCCTCGCCTTCAGCGGCTTCGCCCTCGGCTTCCTTCTTGGGAGCCTTCTTCTTTTCGATCTTCGCGCTGTCCACGACGACGCTGATGGCCTTGTCGCGGATGATCTGCGTGCGGACGGACATGGCGTCAAGATACTTCTTGAGCTCGCCCACGTCCATGCTGTACTTCTCAGCAAGGTCGTTGTACTGCTTTTCGACCTCCTCGTCGGTGGCCTCGAGCTTCTCTTCCTTGATGATGGCGTTCACGGCGAGGTCCATGCGCACCTGACGGGTCGCGGGCTCCTTGCCCTCCTCCAGGAACTTGGCTTCATCCATGTTGGTCATCTTGCAGTACTGGTCATAGGGGATGCCCTGAGACTGTAAGCGCTGCTTGAACTCCTCGAGGAAGCGGGCGCACTGCTCATCGATGAGCGCATCGGGGATGTCGCACTCGATGTTCGCGGCGACCTTCTCCATCAGCTCGTTCTCGACGGCATACTTGGCGGACTGCTCGCGCTGCTCGGTGATCTCGCGCTTGATGCTGTCCTTGAGCTCCTTGAGCGTGTCGTACTCGGACACGTCCTTAGCGAAGTCGTCATCAAGCTTGGGAAGCTCCTTGCACTTGATCTCCTTGGCCTTGACGTGGAAGACGACCTTCTTGCCGGCGAGGTCCTTGTGATAATCCTCGGGGAAGGTGATGTCGAGATCCTTCTCTTCGCCGGCCTTCATGCCGATGACCTGATCCTCAAAGCCGGGGACGAAGCTGCCGGAACCGAGCTCGAGCTCGTAATTCTCGCCCTTACCGCCCTCGAACGCTTCGCCGTTGTCGAAGCCCTCGAAGTCGATGACGGCGATGTCGCCCTTCTTGGCCTTGCGGTCGACGGAGACGAGGCGGGCGTTGCGCTCGGCCATCTCATTGAGGCGCTCCTTGACATCGTCGGCGCTGACCTTGATCTCTTCCTTCTCAGCCGTCAGACCCTTGTACTCGCCGAGCTTGACCTCGGGATACACGGCAACGGTCGCCTTGAAGGTGAAGCCGTTCTCGTCGATCTTGTCGTCCACGATCTCGATCTCGGGATAGCCGACAACATCGAGGCCGCTCTGGCCGATGGCCTGCGTATATGCCTCGGGCAGGGCGATGTCAACGGCATCGCTGTAGAAAACGCCCGCGCCGTAGAGCTTTTCGATCATCTTGCGGGGGGCCTTGCCGGGGCGGAAGCCGGGAATGCTGAGCTTGCCGCGGGCCTTGGCGTAGGCCTTGGCAACGGCGGCTTCAAATTCCTCCGCGCCGACCTCGACGGTCACCGCGACTCTGCTCTTTTCCAGCTTTTCAACATTTTTGACAGTCATGATTTCTTTTTCCTCCGTTTAACATCAGATAATGATGCTTTTGCAAAGTGGAATTATACCATAGCTTCCTCAAAATTTCCACCCTTTTTTGCATCAATTTATGTCTTAATTGCAAATTTTTACAGGCTGAAAGGCGACATAATCCGCCGCGATCAGCGCATATTCGGTTTTTTCGCGCATCCCCTCGAACGCGCGGCGGTGCGTGTAGCCGTGCAGATGCCCGTAATAGCAGCGCTCGACCTCGTATTTGTCGAGAAGCTCGAGCATCTCGGGACACTTGTAGCCCTGATAGATGGGCGGATAGTGCAGAAAGCAGTAGATGGGCTTCCCCTCCGCCGCCTTGAGCGACGCTTCAAGCCGCAGCGCCTCGCGCGCGAGCATCTTGCCCGTGTGCGTGCCCGCGGCGTCCTCTTCATAAAACCAGCCGCGCGTGCCGCAGATGGCGTGGCCTCCGTAGAAAAAGGCGTTGTTGTAGAGGATATCGAGCGTTGTGATGTCGTGCTCGGCAAAAAACTTTTTCATCTTCGACGCCGTGCCCCACCAGTAGTCGTGGTTGCCTTTCAAGAGAATCTTTTTCCCCGGCAGCGCGTCAATAAACTGAAAATCCGGCAGCGACTGCTCGAGCGACATCCCCCACGAGATATCCCCCGCGATGACGATGACGTCGTCATCGTTGAGCTTCGAGAAATTTTCCCGAATGCGCTCGACATAGTTTGCCCACTTGGGGCCGAACACGTCCATGGGCTTGTTCGTGCCGAGCGATAAGTGCAGGTCGCCGATCGCGTATAATGCCATCGCGTGCCTCCCTTCCAAAGTCAGATCAAAATGCGTTTGCGATGTAGCGGATGCGCGTTTTGCCCGCGCTGCGGTGCACATCGGTGTAGACCTCCGCCACGTCGAAGCGGGCGGGCACATCCAGCTCGCGCTCGCTCAAGTACAAAAGCGCCGCGGCACGCAGCTTTTCCTGCTTTTTCACCGTGACGTACTCGCGCGGCGCACCGTACTGCAAATTTGTGCGTAGCTTCACCTCGACGAACAGCAGCACGCCGTCCTTCTCGGCGATGAGGTCGATCTCGCCGAAGCGGCAGCGCCACTCTCGTTCCACGATGCGGCAGCCGCGCTCGCTCAGATACTTTTCGACCAGCGCCTCGCCCCAGTCGCCGTCCTGCTTCGTGCTCATCGCCGCGCCTCCCACTTTTTGAGGAACGTCATGCGGTGCACGGGGCTCGGGCCGTACTGATCGAGCATCTGGTAGTGGAGCTTTGTGCCGTAGCCCTTGTGCCTGGCGAACTGATATTCGGGATACATCGGGTCGAGCACTTCGACCACATAATGGTCACGGCTGACCTTCGCCAGCACGCTCGCCGCGGCGATGGATAAGCTCGCGCCGTCCCCGCCGACGATGGTCTCGTGCGGCGTGGTGATCTTTGCCGACGCGCCGTGGTCGCGGTTGCCGTCGATGAGCGCATAGTCCGCTGGGATTTGCAGCGCATCGATGGCGAGCTGCATCGCCTTCATGCGTGCGCTCAAAATATCCGTTGCGTCGATCTCCTTCTCGTCGACGGACGCGATGGCGTAGGCGACGGCTTTTTCACAGATGACGGGAACCAGCGCCTCGCGCTTTTTCTCCGTCATCTTCTTGGAGTCATTCAGCCCCTCGATCTCACAGCCCTCCGGCAGGATGACGGCGGCGGCGTACACAGGGCCCATCAGCGGTCCCGCGCCCGCCTCGTCCACGCCGCAGACGGATGAAAAGCCCGCGGAGCGGGCTTTGTCCTCGTAGTGTAGGTTGACGCTCATGTGCGCTCGCCCTCCGGCGGGAATTCGAGCGTAAAGCGGCCGAGCTTGCCGCCGCGGAACTCGTCGAGCAGGATACGGCTCATGCGCTCGGTGTCGACCTCGCCGCCGGAGATCAGAAAGCCGCGCTTGCGCCCCGCCTTTTCGAGCAGTGCATAGCCGTCGTCCTCTTCCGAAACGGTGAGCTTGTAGCGCTCCTCGATGGCCTTGGGATAATTTTTGCCGAGGTAATCCATCAGGCGCATGGCGAGCTCTTCGATGTCGACGACCTCGTCGCGGATCGCGCCGGTGAAGGCTAAACGCACGCCGACGCTGCTGTCCTCGAATTTTGGCCACAGGATGCCCGGCGTATCAAGGAGCTCGAGCGTCTTGTCGACCGGCACCCACTGCTTCGTGCGCGTGACGCCGGGGCGGTCCTCCGCCTTGGCGCTCTTGCGGCCGGAGACCTTGTTGATGAACGTCGACTTGCCAACGTTCGGGATGCCGAGTACCATCACGCGCAGCACGCGGCCGATCTGGCCCTTGGCCTCGTAAGAGGCGATCTTATCGTGCAGCAGCGTGCGCACGGCGGAAGAAAACTGCTTCACGCCACCGCCCTGCTTCGCGTCCGTTTCGATGACGGCGCAGCCGAGCGAGCGGAAATACGCCGCCCACTTTTTCGTCATCTCAGGGTCGGCCTGATCGACGCGGTTCAAAACGATCAAACGGGGCTTGCCCGCCGTCAGTTCGTCCACATCGGGGTTGCGGCTGCTCATCGGGATGCGCGCGTCCAGAATTTCGCACACGGCGTCCACGTTGCCGAGCTCCGCCGTGATCATGCGGCGGGTCTTGGTCATGTGCCCCGGGAACCAGCTCAGAGAATCCAACTGCATTTGCTCGTCCCCCTTTACTGCAAAAGGCCGATGCGGCCAAACTCGCGCTGCTCGGTCAGATAGTCGCGTCCCGGGAAGACGAGGAACACCGCCTTGCCGATCAGAAGGCGCGTGTCCACCGTGCCGAGCGAGGAATCGCGGCTGTCGTTCGAATGGTTGCGGTTGTCACCCATGAGGAAGACTTCGCCCTCCGGCACGGTAAGCGGGAACACGGTGCCCTCTTCGCGATAGGTGTAGTCGTTGATGTAGTCCTCGTCCAGAAGCTCGCCGTCCACATAGACCTGACCCAAGTTAAAGTCGATGTCCACGGTCTGGCCCGCGGTGGCGATGACGCGCTTGACGATGGGCTTCGAGTCAAAGGTCTCCTTGCGCGCGATGACAATATCGCCGACCTGATAGTCGCCGCAGAGCAGCGAGTTGACGACGAGAAGCCGGTCGCCGTCCTGCAGCGTCGGGATCATTGACGGGCCGGAAACGCCCATCAGCCGCACAAGAAACGTAAACACCAGCACAACGACCAGCAGCGCCGAGACGAGAGACGAGACCGTCTCATACACGTCGCGTCCGGGGATCTTTTCCACGATCTCCTCCTGCGGCTGCTCGCTGATCTCCATTTTCTGATCAAATTCGTCCATTTCGGTCTCCTAAACCCAGCGCCGCGCAGCGGCGGACTAACAGTCTCCCTCTGCGGCAAAATGCGCCTGATTTTCTAATGTATTATTGTAGCACGCTTTTTGAAAAAGGCAACAAAAAAAGCATGGCGGAAACGCCATGCTTTTTTGTTCTCAAAGAATCTGCCTTACAGCTTCTCGCGGATCTTGGCAGCCTTACCGACGCGGCCGCGCAGGTAATACAGCTTGGCGCGGCGAACATAACCGCTGCGCACGGTCTCGACCTTCTCGATGAGGGGGGAGTGGATGGGGAACACCTTCTCGACGCCGACGCCGTAGGCAAGACGACGAACGGTGAAGGTCTCCTCAAGACCGCCGTGCTTCTTCGCGATGACGATGCCCTCGAAGACCTGGATACGCTCGCGGGAGCCTTCCTTGATCTTGACATGAACGCGGACGGTGTCGCCGACGTTGATGACGGGCATTTCCTTTTTCAGCTGCTGGGATTCGAGCTTTTTGATGAGATCCATGGATATTTTCCTCCTATTTATAGGCGTTCTTGACCGCTGATCAATGGCGCTGTCGGGACTCTTTCACCCGCGCACGGCAGAGGACCGCCCTTTTCAAGCTATGGTAGCATATCACATCCCCAACGGGAATGCAAGCATTATTTGCAAAAACACGGCAGAAATCAGCGGAAAACGTTCATTTCCGCGTCGTAGACCTCTTTTCGGCGCACGCGAACAAAGTCCGGCGCGATCTCCGGCAGGTGCCGCGCGACCGCCGCGCCGATCAGCGCGGGGTTGAGGCCCGGGTCCTGCGCGGCGACGACCGCATCGGCGAGGATCACGCCCTCCCTCTCCGTCAGCGTGAGCGAGCGGATGAGCGGCGCAATGTTGAGCTCTGTCATGCCCTTGTGCTTCGTGCGCTTTTCGACAAAGATCTCCTCCTGCGTAAAAAACTCGCGGATGCGCTCACACGCGCCCTCGGGCACGCCGTTGTCGTATTCCATTTCGAGCTGCGCGCGCAGGTTGACCATCTCGCGCACGGGGCGCGTCACGCTATAGCAGTCCAGCACGCGAAGGCCTGCGGGCATACCGGTGTTCAGCGCCTCGGCCACGCCCTCGCCCGTGCTGTCTTCCACGCTTTCAAAGTCGAGGATCTCGCAGTCGCTCGACTGCCCCACGGGCAGGGGCAGCACGATGGACAAAATGGGGTGCGGGTGGAAGCCGTTGGAGTGCTTGATAGAAAGGCCCGTGCGCGGGAACACACGCTGGAACGTGCGCATCACGTCAAGATGCGAAATGTAGGACGCCTGATGCTCCTTGACAAAAACCAGCCGCAATTTAGACATCGCATTTCCCTCCCACCAGGCAGTTTGCGCCGCAGGCGTTGCAGTGCGTGCGGCAGTCCGGCGTCGTCACGCCCTCATAGCTCAGCGCGTGCTCGCGCTTCAAATACCCCGGTGCAACGCCGCAGGAGATCATGCTCCACGGCAGAATTTCATCCTCGCTGCGGCGGCGGTTGGCGTAAAAGTGCGGGTCAAGGCCGCACTCCTCAAAGGCCTCCATCCAGCGGTTCAGATCAAAATAGTCCTCCCACGCGCTGAGCGTTTCGCCCTTGCGCCACGCGGTCTCGATGACCTTGCCGAGCCGGCGGTCGCCGCAGGAGATGACCGCCTCCATAAAGCTCGTGGGCGAGGGGTGCCAGTTGTACGTGACGGACTTGGTGTTCATCGCCTCGCGCAGGAGCTTGACGCGGCGCTCGTACTCTTCAATGGGGATCTGCGGCTCCCACTGGAACGCCGTGTGCGGCTTTGGCACAAACCACGAGGTCGACACCGTGATGCGCACGCCGCGCGTCTTGTTGAGTGCGCTTTCGCGCCAGGCGTGCATGACATGGGCCGCGATGTCGGCAATGCCGAGCACGTCCTCGTCCGTCTCGGTCGGAAGGCCGAGCATGAAGTAGAGCTTGACCGCGCTGTATCCGCCCGCAAACGCGCGGCGGCAGGATTCGAGCAGATCTTCCTCCGTCAGATTCTTGTTGATGGCGTCGCGCAGTCTCTGCGTGCCCGCCTCGGGTGCAAACGTGAGGCCGGTCTTTCTGCCCTTTTGCAGCCGCTCCATCAGCGCCATGGAGAAGTTATCCGCACGCAGCGACGGCAGCGCGAGCGTCACATGCCGCTGGGCACAGAAGTCCTCTAAGTCGTCGCACAGCTCGACAAGGTGCGGATAGTCGGACGTCGAGAGCGACGAGAGCGTCATATCCTGATAGCCTGAGTCCTCGACAGCTTCAACGGCGTAGCCGCGCAGCAGCTCCTCCGAGCGGTTGCGCACGGGACGGTAGACATACCCCGCCTGACAGAAGCGGCAGCCGCGGATGCAGCCGCGAAACAGTTCGAGCGACACACGGTCCTGCACGATCTCGGTCGAGGGAACGATGGTCTTGGTCGGATAGTAGGCCTTGTCCATGTCCCGCATGATGCGCTTTAGGACGACCTTGGGCGCACCCTCGTTTGCCGTGATGGACTTGACCGTGCCGTCGTCGTTGTAGACAACGTCGTAAAGGCTCGGCACATAGACGCCCGGGATCTGCGCGGCGCGCACGAGAAACTCGTGCTTGCTCCAGCCCTCTCGCCGCGCCTGACGGTGCAGCTCGATGAGCTCGACATCCATCTCCTCGCCCTCGCCGATAAGAGCAAGATCGATAAAATCCGCGATGGGTTCGCAGTTGTACATCGCCGTACCGCCCGCGACAACGAGCGGTGTGAGCGCCGTGCGTTCGCTCGCGTGCAGCGGCACGCCTGCTAAGTCCAGCATGTCGACCATCGCGGGGAACGCCATCTCATAGCCAATGGAAAAGGCGATGATGTCAAAATCCTTGATCGGGTCAAACGATTCGAGCGCGTAGAGCGGGATGTTCGCATTTCGCATCTCCTGCTCCATGTCGCCCCAGGGGGCGAAGCAGCGCTCGCACCACACGCCCTCAATATTGTTCATCACACCGTACAGAATGCGCATGCCGAGGTTCGACATGCCGATCTCATACGTGTCGGGAAAGCAGAAGGCGACGCGCGTGTCGACCTTGCTCTTGTCCTTCATGATCGCGTTGAATTCCCCGCCGACATAGCGTGCGGGCTTCTGCACGCGGGGCAAAATGCGTTCCAATCTCTTATCCACAAAAGTTCTCCTCTGAAGTAAGCAAAAATAAAAAGCCGAAAATGGGCACAAACATCCATTTTCGGCTATTCTACACTTTTATTGCGCGACGCGCAAGTCTCAGTTCTTTGAGCGCGCTTAAAAGCAGTGCCAGTGCGGCAAAAATAACGAGCGCGCCGCCGCGCGTCTGCACATAGAGATACACTGCCCCGCCCAGCAGCGCGAGTGAACAGAGAACGCCCGCAAGCGCCGCGACCGCGTCGCCCACGAGCGGGCCAAACAACGCCGAGACCGCAAGATTCAGCGCGTGCGAGCCGTCGAGCGGCGGGATAGGCAGCAGGTTGAACGCGCAGAGCAGAATGTGCGCGCCAGCGAAGACGAAGCCCTCCACCCACACATAGTGCAGCGAAAACCACGCCGTCAGAACGCCGCAGACGAGGTTCATGCCGCAGCCCGCGAGCGTGACGACAAGCTCACGCCCGTAAGAGAGCCTTTGCGCTCCGCGCGCGTGCAGCACCGCGCCAAACGCGCTGAGACGCAGCCCCTCGATGGGCACGTGGAATGCCCGCAGCGCCAGAAGATGCCCGCACTCGTGCAGCGCGGCGGCCAGCAAAATCGAGAGCACGATCGTCAGCGGGCTCACGATGGCCGCGAGCAGAATGAGCAGCCAGAAGCTCCACGAAACGTGGAGCCCGCGTTCAGGGAACCACATAGTAAACGGGGTTCAGATACTCTTCCCCGTCGTGCACCTCAAAGTGGAGGTGCGAGCCCGTGGCGTTGCCGGTCGAGCCAACTTTAGCGATCGCATCGCCCTTTTTGACACTCTGTCCCGCGCTCGCGGTGATGGCGCTACAATGGGCGTAGAGCGTTGAAAATCCGCCCTCGTGGTTGACCGTCACATAGTTGCCGAGGATATTGCTCTCCCCCACCGTGCCGACGGTGCCGTCGGCAAAGCAGGCGACAGAGGTGCCCTCCTCGCCCGCGATGTCCATGCCGTAATGGAAGCACTCGCCCGCGCCGTTCGGGTCGTCACGCCAGCCGAACGGCGATGTCACCGTGCCGGACAGCGGCGTCGTGTACGAAAAGCCTAAAATGCGCTGCTCGCCCACGGCGAGTGCGGGCAGCTCCCGCGCGCTCGTGAGGTCGGAGACGTCCTGCTCCGAGACCGTCATGCCGATCAGATTGCCCGAGACCTCCTGCGCCTTGCTCTCGCCGCCAAACACCGCGACATAGGCCTCCGACAGCGAATCGCCCCAGTCCTGCTCGCCGGATGCCGCACGCCCGACCGCGGAAAACGCCGAGATGAAGTCCGCGTCGCGCACCAGCCACTGCCCCAGCGTCCCGCGCAGCGCGCTTAAGTTCCCCGGCATCAGCAGCTTGAGGCCAATGAGCGCCACAAACAGCGCCCCGCAGACGATGAGCTGCACCCAAAGCCGCGGCACTCCCATCTCCTTGCCGCGAGACACGCGCGATGTGCGCGTTCGCGGCGCAACGCGCTTCCCGCTCCCGCTGTATGTCGTCCACTGCCGCCGCTTCTTCATGCCGCCCGCCTCCCGTCCATTTCTGCCATAGCCTATGTGGACGAGGAGAAAAAAATACCTCCGCCATGTAGCGGAGGTACTTGAGGCCATTTTATTCTTCCATTTTATATGCCGCGTAGACGTTTCTTCTTGTAAAGTCAGTTACCTTGTCAAACATGGCGTCCGGCAGTTTTGTGACGGCGTCCTCGGCCTTGGCGCTCGCATCGATGAGACCGTTTTCGCGGCAGTAGGACATTGCGCCGTCGTAAGGGCTGGCCTTGCCGGTCTTTCGCAGCTGGGCGACACGGCGGGAGAGGGCCTCGTCGCGCGGCGCGAGCAGCATCGCGAGCTCGCCGACGGTCATTTTATCGTCGAGGCGCAGCTTGTTGTCCGTGAAGACGATGGCTCGCGTCTTTGCAAGCGCGACGAGCTTTTCAAACAGCGGATCGTCGCGCCCGACATCCGTAAACGGACTCTCCTCCATCAGCTCGCCCACGCTGACAACGCGGTAGCCGTACTCCTTAAGAAGCGCGAGCTGCTTGCCCAGCGCGAACGCGACCGGCGTGCGCTTGGCCATGTTGTAGCCGTCCTTCTGGAAGATGATCTGTCCGCAGAAGAAGTCCGGGTCCTTTTCGAGCGCCTTGCGCATCGGCTCGACCATCGCGTTGATCTCCGCCTGAAGCGCCGCCTCAGGGTCCTCATGCGTCGAGGGCAGCCAGCCCGCGCCATCGAACGACGCGGCCATATACTGGTACCCCATGCGCTCGTAGACGTCGTAGCTCGTAAAGCCGCCCGCCATCTTGTCGACATAGTGCGGCGGGCGCGCGAGCGTGAGCGTATAGCCGTAGCGCTCACGCATCAGCGTGTCGAGGCGCGTCAGGTCCGCGACCGCGGCGTCAAAGCCAGGCAGGTACTCGCGCGCGCCGTAGACAAACGGCTTTTTGCCGAAGATGATGTGGCGGTAGCCGTGGTTTGTGATCTGATGGCCCTCGTCGAGCATGCGGCGGATCAGGCGGTCGTTGTGCACGGCTCCGCCTTTGTCGTCGCAGTGGATATCGGGGTAGTGGTCGAATTTGACGCCGCCCCACGCCGCGCTGCCGAGCTTGCCCGCCTCGTCGGGGTAGTTCTCGCTCGTGTCGCCGATGACATCGAAGCTGCCCTTTGCGCCGTACTGCGCGAGCGTGTCGAGCAGCACATCCGTCAGCGTTTTGCCCTCAAATCGGTCGGGCGATGCGGGAAGGCCCATCGGGCCGTCGTCGAACGTCATCGCGCAGATACGCTCGCCCGTCTTCACGCGCTCGATGCGGCGCGTGTAGCCGACGTAGTGCTTTTCCGCAGGCGTGATGATCTTCTTGACGATCTTCTTTCCCCTTTTGCCGAGTTTAACGATCCATGACATGCCATCCATCCTCCCTGGTGGTAAAGTCCTGCAAGGCGCATTTTACTGTAAAGAGCATTCCATTTACTCGTCTTTTTACGCCTGCGTTTGTCTTCTCTCTTTTGGTCTTCTGGCTTCTCGCTACGCACATTGCGCGGCCACGGCGGCCTTCGACCTGCTTCGCGCCCCGCAGGAGCGCTGCCTTGACGGCGGAAAGCGACAGCTCGTCCGCTTCCAGCACCGTCACGCCGCCGCCGACCTCTTCTGGCACATGTGCGTCGCTGCCCGCAGTGACGGGCTTTTTCCATTTTTGCGCCAGCTCGCGCGCCATGGCGTTGGCGTTCTTGTTCTTGCGGTCGGCACGGCTGTTCCAGATCTCGACGCCGTCAAGCCGGCTCATCACATCGTCGAGCCGGTTCGCGTCTGTGCTGTGCTCAAAGGGATGCGCGATGACCGCCAGCCCGCCCTGTGCGTGAATGGCCGTGACCGACTCGGAAAACTTCCTCGTTTCGATGGGTTCTCTCACAAAGAGGCCCAGCAGATGCCCGCACTCGGTCGAAACCTCGGTCGCGGGGATGACGAGAAAATCGTCGAATTCCGGAACCTCGTCCAGCACGCGGTCGTGGTCGCAGATGGCGACACCGTTCAGCCCGCGCTCGCGCGCAAGCGCAACGATCTCGCTCAGGCTCATGCAGCCGTCGAACGACCGCTCGGAATGAATGTGCAGATCGAGCCGCAGCTCCATGATCCTCTCCCCCTTCTCAGCGCTCAAACAGGCTCTTTTTAAGGTATGCGCGCATGACCTTGCCATCGCCCTTGGCGCTCAAGGCCTCTTTCGCCGTGAAGAAATCGCCGAGACCGCGCAGGCCCTCCTTGACGCGGCCCGCCTTCAGATAGCTCAGTGCAGCGACCGTGTCGTTGAGGAAAAAGCGCATTTTTACACCCGTCCGGTAGTCCTTCGCCGTGTAGGTGACTTGCCCGCCCTGCGCGGCCTGCGCGTAGTGCGCGACGATGGGACTCTGCGCCGCCTCCGTCATCGGGAAACTGCCCCACACGCGGGGGTTGACTTCCAAAATGCAGTCCCCTTTGAACTCAACCATGGCAAGGCCTGTAAAGTGAAACAACTTGAGCAGTTCGTAAGCCTCGTCGATCATCTTTTCATCATAAAAGCTCTCGCAGCAGGTCGACGGCCCACCTGTGATCGGATACTCGCGCACGCGGCGGTGGCACAGCGCGCCGAGCAGCTCGCTCTCGCGGCCGAGCAGCAGACTCACGCCCGCGCCCGCGCCCGTGATCTTCTGCTGCACGATGGGGCTCGGGTCGTAGCGCTGCATCTTTTCCATGATGGCGTCGAATTCCGCCTCGTTGTTCGCCACGGCGTAGCGGTCGGCGGCCTTGAGGCCGAACTTCTCCCCGCAGTGCGGCTTGACGACGACGGGATAGCTCTCCGGCGTGCCGTCGTACTCGCGCGGCACAGGAATGCCAAGCTCCAGCGCGCGCTGATGCACGCTCTCCTTGTCGTTGAGCGCGTCGAGCGTCTCCTTCGGCGCGATGAGGAAGTTCGCCAGCGCGGCAAACTCCTCCCGACGGGCGGCGACGGTGTTGAGCGTCACCGCGCCGACGCAAAATAGCACCGGATGCTCATACTCTTTGAGTACGCTCAGCAGCTTTTCGGCGTAATCCGCATCCGCGCACGCGCCGTCGATCCAGCGGAAATCATCGCAGGACTTCGACACCGACACTGCGGGTGCGCTCTTGACGTCCGCCCTTGTCTGCGTCACGACCACGCGGTAGCCCGCGCGGTGCAGCGCACGCACCGCCGCAATGGACGAGCGGTATTTTCCATCCGTCACAAGCGCTGTTTTCATCTTATCATCACCGCCGTTTTTCTTTTGATCTGCCTGCCATGATACCAAACTCCCCCGCAAATTGCAAGAGCGCACGATCCATCGCCTGTATTTCATTAAATACAGTTTATCATTGAAAAAAACGATGAAACGCCTTGCTTTTTTCGTCCTCTCATATTATTCTTTTCAAAGTAGAACGACATCCCGGAGGAAACCCGTCTTATGAACGATATCAGCCTCAAGCAGCTTGAAATTTTTGTCGCCGTTGTGGAATACGGCGGCTTCACCCGTGCGGCGGAGGAGCTGTTCTTCAACCAGTCCACCGTGAGCGCGCACATTTCTCTTTTAGAGCAGGCGCTCGGCAAGAAGCTCTTCGTGCGCTCCAACCGCCGCCATGTTCGCTTGACGAAGGAGGGCGAACAGGTCTACCCCATCGCAAGGCGCGTTCTGAATGACTGCGCCGCGCTGCGCACGCTGTTCTCCGACGCGGACAGCGCCCCCGCGGTCGCGCTCGGCGCGTCCACCGTGCCGGGGCAATATCTGGTGCCGGGCTACCTCGCCGCGTTTTTGAAGCGCGAGCCGGAGTTCCGCTACTCTCTGCGCCGCGGCGACAGCGAGCAGGTGCACTGGATGCTGAAATCCGGCCAGATCGCCGTCGGCTTTGTCGGCGCGGTCAGCGAGCCAGAAAATGTCGACTACTTCCCCCTCTACGACGACAGGCTCGTGCTCGCCGCGCCGAACAACGAGCACTACCGCATGCTCAGAGAGCGCGGCGTCTACGGCCGCGAGCTGCTGCTCGAAGAGCCGTTCGTCTCGCGCGAAGAGGGCTCTGGCACGGACACGAGCCTGCAAAACTATCTGCGCACGCTCGGCCTCTCCCACGATATGCTGCATGTCGTGGCGCGCGTGGACGATCCCGAGGCCATCAAGCAGATGGTCTCCGGCGGCGTAGGCGTTGCCGTGCTCTCGGCGCTCGCCGTGGAGCAGGAGGTCCAAAACGGCACGCTGCTCGCCTTCGAGATGGACAAAAGCGCGCTCAAGCGCACGATCTATCTCATCACGCTCAAATCGCAGCAGCTCTCCCGCATGGAGCAAAAGCTCGTCGACTTTTTGAAAAGCCCGCACCGCAGGAAGCGCGCCGAAGCGCAGAACTAAGTCAAAAAAAGGCACGGCAAAAGCCGTGTCTTTCATTTTGTCTTTTTACTTCTTGAGGAAGCCGAACAGGCCGTGCTTTTCATACGGCTTGCTCGTCATGGAGACGAAGTCATAGCCGGTCTTGGTGATGGTCTCGCGCAGCTTCGCCTCGTCGATGGGCTCTTCGCTGATGATGTCCGCTTCGCCCTTGGAGTGGGAGGCGGAGACTTTCTTCACGGAGAACGCGTTGCGGATGGCGTCGTTGATGTGCGATTCGCACATGCCGCACATCATGCCGTCGATCTTCACTTTGGTTTCGTACATGTTAAGATCATTTCCTTTCATACGGCGCAGGAGACGCGGGTGGATAAGTCCCGCGTCTCCTGTGCTATTTAATGCTGCTTACTGTGACAGGTGCCGTGCATAGCGCAGTGTGCACAGTTACAGCCACAGGAGTTTCTTCCCCTCTTTCTCTGCCGGATAAGATAGGTGGAGATAGCAATGATTATGGCAAGCAGGATAGCAGAGACGATGATCGTCGACAGGTTTGCGGTAACCCAGTTCAACACGGAAATCACTCCTTTCGCAGGGTATCGGGGTTAAGGGATCAGTGCTTGTCGCTCAGCTTGGTAGCTTCCTTATAGGGCTTGAAGAGCATGTAGATCATACCGGCGAGGACAACGATGGCCGCGATCAGTCCGATGACGTTCAGGCTGCCGGTGAAGGCGTTGCCGAACTGGTTGATCATCAGGGCAATGAGGTAAGCAAAGCCGCACTGATAGCCGATGGCGAACCATGTCCACTTGGCGTTGTTCATCTCACGCTTGATGGCGCCGATGGCCGCGAAGCACGGAGCGCACAGCAGGTTGAACACCAGGAAAGAATAGCCGCTGATCTGCGTGAAAGCCGCGCCGATCTCAGCCCAGCCGGCGGGATACAGGATGCCCATGGTGCCGACGATGTTCTCCTTGGCAACAAGGCCGGTGATGGAGGCGACAGCCGCCTGCCAGGTACCCCAGCCGAGAGGCGCAAAGATCCATGCGATGGCATTGCCGATCTTGGCGAGGATGGAGGCGTCGATCTGTTCCTCAGAGAGCATCTGGAACGTGCCGTCCACCCAGCCGAAGTAGGTGGTGAACCACACAACGATGGTGGAAAGCAGGATGATGGTACCGGCCTTCTTAATGAAGGACCAGCCGCGCTCCCACATGCTGCGCAGCACGTTGCCGACGGTCGGCCAGTGGTAGGCGGGCAGCTCCATAACGAAGGGGGCGGGGTCGCCGGAGAACATCTTCGTCTTTTTCAGCATAATGCCGGAGATGATGATGGCAGCCATACCGACGAAGTAGGCGGAGGTGGCGACCCATGCGGCACCACCGAAGATCGCGCCGGCGACCATGGAGATGAAGGGCACTTTCGCACCGCAGGGGATGAACGTGGTGGTCATGATCGTCATACGGCGGTCACGCTCGTTTTCAATGGTACGGGAGGCCATGACGCCCGGGATGCCGCAGCCGGTGCCGATGAGCATCGGGATGAAGGACTTGCCGGACAGGCCGAATTTGCGGAAGATACGGTCGAGCACGAAGGCGATACGGGCCATGTAGCCGCAGGCCTCAAGGAAGGCGAGCATCAGGAACAGGACCAGCATCTGCGGCACGAAGCCGAGCACTGCGCCGACACCGGCGACGATACCGTCGAGGATCAGGCCGTTGAGCCAGTCAGCCGTACCGGCAGCGTCAAGCGCATCGCCGATCAGAACAGGGATACCGGGGACCCAAACGCCGTAGTCAGCCGGGTCGGGCTCATCAAAGCCATTCTCTTCAAAGTAGCTGACAGCATCCACATAGGTCATCTGGACAACATCGTCCATCTTGTCCGCGCCCTCGGGCAGCGCGTCGTAGTAGGCGGTCATCTCATTGATGGCGAGGGTCTCTTCATCCTCAACATCAACAGTGGCAGTGTCTTCGGTGGGCTGGAAATCCTTGAGCTCTTCGAGCGCCGCGTCGGCGTCGAAGCTCTCATCTTCCATGTCGAGGCCGATGAACGCGTCAGCCGCTTCGGTCGCGGCGGTGTAATCGTCGCTCGCCTCGCCGTAGGCGGCGGAGCCGATGCCGAACAGATGCCAGCCGTCGCCGAACAGGCCGTCGTTTGCCCAGTCGGTCGCGGGCGCGCCCACGCCGACCATAGCGACCCAGTACACAAGGAACATCACGACCGCGAAGATGGGCAGGCCCAGCCAGCGGTTGGTGACGACCTTATCGATCTTATCGGAGGTGGAGAGCTTTTCGCTGCTCTTTTTCTTGTAGCAGCCCTTGATGAGCTGTGCGATGTAGATGTAGCGCTCGTTGGTGATGATGCTCTCGGCGTCGTCGTCGAGCTCGGTCTCCGCCGCCTTGATGTCCTCTTCGATGTGGTTCATCGTCTCGGTGGGGATGCTGAGCTTTGCGAGCACCTTGTCGTCGCGCTCAAAGATCTTGATCGCGTACCAGCGCTGCTGCTCTTCCGGCATGGAGTGCACGGCCGCCTCTTCGATGTGGGCGATGGCGTGCTCGACAGGGCCGGAGAAGGTGTGCATCGGGACGGTCTTGGTGCCCTTGGCGGCACGGATGGCAGCCTCGGCAGCGTCCATGACGCCGTCGCCCTTGAGTGCGGAGATCTCGATGATCTCGCAGCCAAGCTCACGGGAGAGCTCCTTGACGTTGATCTCATCACCGTTCTTGCGGACGATATCCATCATGTTGATGGCGATGACCACGGGGATGCCGAGCTCAGTGAGCTGGGTGGTGAGATACAGGTTACGCTCGAGGTTCGTGCCGTCGATGATGTTCAGGATCGCGTCGGGACGCTCACCGATCAGGTAGTTACGGGCGACGACTTCCTCCAGCGTGTAGGGGGACAGGGAGTAAATACCGGGAAGGTCCATGATGACCACGTCATCGTGCTTCTTGAGCTTACCTTCCTTCTTTTCCACGGTGACGCCGGGCCAGTTACCGACGAACTGGTTTGAACCGGTCAGGGCGTTAAACAGCGTCGTCTTACCGCAGTTGGGGTTGCCCGCGAGGGCAATTTTGATCTGCTTTTCCATGTTTCTTACTGCTCCTTCTTGTTAAGTTTCCTTAACTTATGTAGAAATAAATTATTCAACTTCGATCATTTCGGTGTCCGCCTTACGCAGCGACAGCTCGTAGCCGCGCACGGTGACCTCCATCGGGTCGCCCAGGGGCGCGACCTTGCGCACGAACACCTCAGTGCCCTTGGTGATGCCCATATCCATGATACGGCGCTTGACGGGGCCCTCGCCATGGAGCTTGACGACTTTGACGGTCTCGCCGATCTTGACTTCACGCAGTGTTTTCATAATCTCTCTCCTTTTATTTGAAAAATTGCTCAAACCATGATTTTTCTTGCCATTTCTTCACTGATGGCAACGCGGGCTTCCTTGACCTTGACGATCACGTTCCCGCCGAGCGACGACACGATACTCACCGTGCCCCCGGCCACAAAGCCGAGATCTTCGAGGTGCTTTTTGACTTCAGCACTCCCGCCGACTTTGAGGATAGTATTTTCTTCTCCGGCATTCGCCAGTGTAAGCGGCATCATTACTTATCCCTCCGCATGCTGTTGGTCTGGCACTTTTCTGCCCGCGGCGATCCGCAATTCGCCGGCGCAAAGTTAGTGTCGTTTAACTTTCGCCCGTTAGTTTAATCTCTCTAACCTATTTTGTCAAGAGGTTTTGTGAACATTTTTTTAATGCTTGCATTTTTTGTTAGAGCATGTTAACCTATTATCGTACTTTATTGCGAAGTTGGTGAAACCGCACATGAAAATCCAAAAGGCATCTGAAGATTATCTCGAATCCATGCTGATGATGAAAGAGCAGCACGGCTATATCCGTTCGATCGACGTGGCCGACCATCTGGGCGTGACGAAGCCCAGCGTCACCTACGCGACCAAGCGACTGCGCGAAAACGGATATATCGAGATGGACCGCGACGGCCTCATCACGCTGACAGACCGCGGCATGGCGATTGCAGCAAAGATGCTCGACCGCCACCACACGCTCACAAAATTTCTCATTGCCCTCGGCGTGGACGAAAAGACCGCTGAGGAGGATGCGTGCAAGATCGAGCACGACATCAGCCAGCAGACATACGACGCGATCTGCGAGCACGCAAGGCTGCACCTTTAAATGCAGGATCAACGGCCCCGTACCGAAAAGGTGCGGGGCCGTTTTCTTATATTTATCATATAATTTTGTCGATATCTTCCCTTTTTCTCCCGCCGCGCAGGAACAAATCCTCCGGTTTTTCCGTCAAAAAGGAAAAATAAAAAAATTTTACGGTTTCGTGAAGCATTTTGCCGGAAAATGCGTCTATTCAAGTAGAAACACTTTTTCACGAGGAAAGGAGGCGCTGCACGATGGAAGACGCGCAGATCATCCAGCTGTTCTTTGCGCGCTCGGAGGATGCCATCAGCGAGCTGGACAAGAAATACGGCAAGCTCTGCCACAAGCTCGCGGACAACATCCTTGCAAGCGCGCAGGATGCGGAGGAGTGCGTGAACGATGCGTACTTAAGCACCTGGAACGCGATCCCGCCGCAGCGTCCGGAATCGCTTCCGGCGTTTGTCGGCACGCTCGTCCGCCGCTGTTCGATCACGCGCTATCGTGCCAACACGGCAATGAAACGAAACAGCCATTACGATATGTGCATGGAGGAGCTTGAAACGTTTCTTGCTTCGCCCCAGCTGGCGATGGAGGAGCACTATGCGGCCAGAGAGCTCGCCGCCGCGATCGAGCGCTTTCTTGACACGCAGAGCAAGGAAAACCGTGTGCTCTTCATGCGCCGCTACTGGTACGCCGACAGCTTTGCCGAGATCGGCAAGCTCCTCGGCATCACCGAGGGCAACGCCCGATTGCGCCTGACGCGTATGCGCAAGCAGCTCAAGACCTATCTGACCGAACAGGAGGTGCTGGTATGACACCCGAGCTTTTTTCCGACGCCATGAACGAGATCGGTGCGAAATACGTCGAAGAGGCCCTGACCTACAAGCGCCCCGCGCAGCGGAGCTTCTGGAGCAAGCTCGCCAAGCGCGCGGCCATGGTCGCTCTGGTCGCTCTGCTCGCGCTCAGCGGCTTTGCCGCCGCCAGTCCCGCCGCGCGGGCCGCTATGATCCACTGGGTGGAAACGTGGACGGGCTCGCAGGTCTCCTATGAATACGCGGGCGACGCCCCCACCGGCGAGCTGCCGTTCTACGCGATCACCGCCCTGCCGGATGGCTACACGCTGGACGAAGATATGAGCTACGAGGACTCCGGCTTCCGCCAGCTCTGCTATCGGAGCGGCGACGACCTCATCCTTTTCAGCTATATCTACATGCAGGACGATTCGTTCAGCTATTACGACATGGGCGAGGACACCCAAATCTCCGAGATCACCGTCAACGGCTGCAAGGGCAAGTTTTTCCTTGCGAGCGATGAGTCGCTGTGGAGCACGCTCGAGTGGATCGACGAGGAGAGCAATCTCCACTTCTCGCTCGACGCCAGCGGCGATGAAGCCGTCCTGCGCGCTCTGGCCGAGAGCGTGGCGGTCACGGAGAAGACCGTCGATCTTTCCGACGACGATGAAGACGAGAATATTCTCACCCTTGATGACATAGAGGGGGAAAAGCTCCCCGACGAGGAGGCGAAACCGTGAACGATTATCTTGTGTGGGTGGATACCTCCACTAAAATCGCCTCGTTCCATGAGGTCGAGGCAAGCGACCTGCTGCACTTTGAGCAGTACGAAAACTTTATGAACTACCTTGCCTCCCTTACCGCGCAGGGATACCGCTTCCAGTGAGCGTGACCGTATTTCAAATTGAGAGAAAAATAAAAAGCGAGAGAACAAGAGAGGAGAACCGCCATGATGGAAAATAATTCGACACCAAGCCCTGACCCCGTCCCCGAAGCCTCCCCCATTGCCGTTCCCGTCCCCGCAGAAAGCGCTGTCACTCCCCCGCCCGCGCCGCCGGTCATCCCCCTGCGCGAGAGGCCAAACGCGCCGCTGCTGCACAAGGGGTTCCAGAACCTCTTCCGCCTCGGCATCGCCAATATCGTCATCAATCTTTTGAACAACACCTTTAAGCTCGGCGACAAGATCCCGGCGCTCGGCATCGTGCTGAGTGCGATGTCGTTTGCGGTCAGCGTTCTCGCGCTCGTTGTGCTCTGGAAGCTGAGCGCGGCCGTCCCCCGCTTCCGCAAGGCCGTGTACTTTAATCTTCTGCCGCTGATCGCGCTGCCGTTCGTTGCGCTTCTCGATGCGCCAAGCGTACAGGAGTGGATAACGGCATCGGACGTCTCCGCGATTCTGGTCGTTCTGATCATTCTGCTGGGATTGATCTTCCTGTTTGCCACACTTGCGGCGTACCACCAGCTCACCGCCTGCGCCGAAGCGTTTGACGGCGCAGACGACGCAATGGCGGCAAAATGGCGTTCACTCTGCACCTGGCAGGTCGTGATCATCGGCTGCTTCGGTGCATTCCTTACCCTGCTCCTGCTTTTGGGTCTGTCGTCGGCTTCCTTCTTCTACTTCTACAACGGCGGCATGATCGTCCTGCTCCTGTTCATTCTCGCCATTGCCATCGCTCTGGGCGTGGTCGAGATCATAGAGCTCGTGTACCTCAACCGCAGCGCCAAGCTGTACGAGTAAGCGTCAACCATCACAAAACGGAAAGGAGTATGTTATGTCTACCATCAACAAAACTTTTCTGCGCGTCCTGCTTGCCATCGCCTGCTGCATCGCGCTCGCGTTCAGTCTGCTGCCGCAGGCCGAGGCCGCAATGCGCGCCGACGTCGTCACCGGCAAGGTGACGCTCAACGGCCAGGTCATCGACAACAAGAACGCCAAGTATCCCCTGCTGTCCTACAGCAACATCACCTACTTTCCCATGACGTATCAATTAAGCCGTTTCATGGGCGTGGAGACCGACTGGAACAATGCCGCCAAGTCGCTCAATATCACCGCAGGCGGCGCGCAGAGCGCTTACGTCTCCGAACCCGGCAAGGCGCCGAAGGGCAGCGTCTCCGTCACGCTGCCAAGCTACCGGATCAGCGTCAACGGCGCGCTGATCGACAACAAGGAGGCGACCTATCCGATCTTCAATTACAACGGCGTAACGTACTTCCCGCTGACGTTCCGCTATGCGTACGAGTCCTTCGGCTGGGGCTATCAGTGGGACGCAGAGAACGGACTGCGCATCGACACGACCTCTGCCCCCGCCCATGTGCCGACCGAACCGAACACCGGAAACGCCGCGCTCGATAAGGCGCTCACGATCCTCAACAGCAAATACGCCACGGGCGGCAAATACCACGGCATGCTTGAAGGCGGCGGCAAGAAGACGAGCTTCGACGCCGCGCTCGACGTCAGCAGCACACCGGATGTCACCACCGTGAAATTTACTGCCGAGCCGTTCCCGTTCTTTGATAACGGTGTCAGTTTTTTTGCAAATTATTATGCTGTCAAGGGCGGCTTTGCAAGCAATGAACAGATTAGCATCTCTGGCAACAGCCCGGAACTAGGTGATGTTGGCTATCCGATTTATGACGAGGTGGCTGTATGGGCGGAGAATAGCTACATCGGCAAATGCTTCCTTGACTGCCAGTTCGCAGGTGCGCGCAGCAAACACATCACGGACGCAAAGCGTGTGTCCTCATCGGGCAGTACGGAAACATGGGAGCTGACAGTCACGTTTGCAAGCGATGGTTTTACCGGCTACACCGCCGAGCTCAGCATCGACACGGCGAAAAGCATCGTAACGCAGATCGTGATCCGCACCGCAAACTATACGCTGACGATGACACCTGCGTAACGGGGTTCCCCTCCCCGCCGCGGCGCAAAAAAGAAGGACTTCACGCAATGCGTGAAGTCCTTCTTTTTATCTCTTTTCAGTTTGCGAGGTACTTTTCGCGTTCGCCTTCCGGCACGAGCGCGCCGCCCGTCGCCCAGACGATGTGCGCGGCATTCTCCCAGTGCGCGCCAAGGCCGCTGCTTTCGAGATAATCCGTCATCTTGGACAGCTCCACCGCACCGGCAAAACCCGCGCAGGCGGACGGCTCGACAAAAAGTCTCTCCGTCTCGTGCAGGGCGTGAAGGTCTGTGAACAGATGCTCGTCCGACACCGTGAAGCCGCCGCTAACGATCGCCTTGACCGTCTCCCCCACAAAACCCGAGGGGCGGCTGACGGCGAGTCCGTCCGCCGCGGTGCGGCCCGTCAGGCCGATATCCTGCACGCAGATCGCATTCTGCAAGCCGCTGGCAAGGCCCAGCAGCATGCACGGCGCTTCCACCGGCTCAGCGAAGTAGACGTGTGCCGCGTCGCCGAACTCCTGCTTCAAGCCAAAGCAGATACCGCCCGGCGCGCCACCGACGCCGCAGGGAATGTAAACGAGCAGCGGGTGCTCCTCGTCGACCGCGATGTTCTGCTCGGCGAGCTGCGCCTTGAGCCGCCGCGCAGCCACAGCGTAGCCGAGGAAGAGGTCGACAGAGTTTTCATCGTCGATAAAATAGCTTCTCGGGTCCTCCGCCGCGCGCTCGCGGCCCTTCTGCACGGCGTAGGAGTAGTCCGCGCCGTATTCGAGCACCGCTACGCCCTTTGCGCGCAGCAGGTCCTTTTTCCACTGCCGCGCGTCCGCGCTCATGTGGACCGTGACCCTGTAGCCGAGCGCCGCGCCCATGATGCCGATGCTCAGCCCCAGATTGCCCGTCGAACCGACGTGCAGCTCATACTGCGAGAAAAAGTCGCGGAACGCGCGCGTGGCAAACACGCTGTAATCATCGCGCATCTCGACCAGCCGGTTCGCAAGCGCTAAGTCCTCCGTGTGCTTGAGCACCGCGTAGCAGCCGCCGCGCGCCTTGACGCTGCCCGCGACGGGCAGGTCGCTGTCGCGCTTCAAGAAGAGCTTGCCTGCAAGCTGCGCACCTTTATTTTCGTTGAGCCATGCGCGCATATGCTCGATCTCCGTCAGCGGCGATTCGATGAGGCCGCGATCAGCCGCGGTCTCGGGAAATACCTTCTTGATGAACGGAGCGAAGCGCTCCAGCCGCGCCTCGGCATCGTCGACGTCCGTGCGCGTGAGCGGCAGCGCGGCGAGCGCGGTTTCCGCGCTCCCGACATTCGGGTTCATCCAGGCGCTCTCATGGCGCAGCTGCAATTCCCTGACAAATTCCTTACTGTTGAGCATTATTTCCACTCCTGTTCTTCCGTAATGTACTGCTGGGTGCCGCGGTAGATGCGCACCGTGCGCTCGCGGTAGAGCTCCATGACCGCCTGCGCCAGCAGCGCCGGGTCATGGCGGGCGTAGCCGCCCTGCGCCGAGAGCAGCGGGTATTCCGCGAGCGCGATTCCCAGCTCCGCGATGCGCTCGCGGTCGACGCGCAGCAGCTCCGCGTCCTCTTCACTGTATCGCGCGGCGAGCCCGCGCGGGATGGGCGCATTGTTGGCAAGGCAGAGGTCGACGATCCCCTCCCGCCCGTGACGCTGCAGGGCTTCCAGATGATCGGCGGCGGTGTAGCCCTCGGTCTCGCCGTCCTGCGTCATGATATTGCAGATGTAAAACTTCTGCGCGTGCGACGCGCGGATCGTGTCGGCCACGCCGTCGACGAGCAGGTTCGGGATCACGCTCGTATAAAGGCTGCCGGGGCCGAGCAGAATGAGGTCGGCCTCTGAAATGGCATGGAGCGCATCGGGCAGCGCCTTCGGGTGCTCCGGCACGAGCGAAACGTGGTGGATGCGGCAGTCCTGCTGCTTTTTCGCGTTGAAGATGTGCGATTCGCCCACGACGCGCGCGCCATTTTCAAACACGGCCTCGAGCTGCACGTCCGCGTTCGTCACCGGCAGCACGCGGCCCGAGATCGCCAATACCTGCCCCATCATGGCGACGGCCTCTTCAAAGCTCCCCGCCATGCCGTTGAGCGCCGCAAGCAGCAGGTTTCCGAACGACTGCCCCTTGAGCTGTCCCTCGGGAAAGCGATAGCCGAGAAGCTGCTCCATCACAGGCTCGGTGTTCGCGAGCGCCTGCATACATTGCCGCACGTCGCCCGGCGGCAGAATACCCATTTCACGGCGCAGCACGCCGCTCCCGCCGCCGTCGTCCGCCACCGTGACGATGGCCGTTAAGCGGTCTGTATATTTTTTCAGCCCTCGTAGCATGGTCGACAGGCCCGTGCCGCCGCCGATGGCGGCGATCTTCGGCCCCGCGGCGCAGCGGGAGGACGCACTACTCTCATATATCATAGGGATTTCCCCTTCAAGCGCATATTTTTCTATGATAAAGGTAGTATAGCAGGCTTTCAAGCAAAATGGAAGTGGGCAAGCGATACAAGTTTTTTCATCTTTTGCACTCAACATGATAATGTTATACAAAATTCGTATTCTTCTGTTGATTTTTACTGATTCGATGTTTTCACCGCATTGTTGCTTTTATCGCCGCACTGTGGTAGGATACGACAGTAACAATGTCAAAGGAGCACTTTCATGGAACAGCTCACAGCCGCCCAGCAGGCGGCGGAATTGAACAAGAAGAATCTTTTTGCCACCTATAATCACATTGAAGCGGAATTTGTCGAGCCCGACCACGCGATCTTCAAGCTTGAGATCCGCCCCGAGAGCAAGAATCCCTACGGTATCGTGCACGGCGGCGCGATCTACACGATGGCCGACAACGCCACGGGCTACGCCGCCCACACGGATGGTCGATCCTACGTGACGCAGGGCAGCTCGATGCATTTTCTCCGCAACCAGTCGGAGGGCGTCGTGCGCGCGGACGCCAAAGTCCGTCACCGCGGCAGAACGACCTGCCTTGTCAATGTGGACATTTTAGGCGAGGGCGGCAAGCTCCTCGCCACGGGCGAGTTCACCTATTTCTGCATCGACCCCGATATCATGGCACAGAAGGCCGCGCAGCACCGCTGAGGAGGGTTTGACCATGGCATGTGCACTGCTTTACAATTTCAAGGACGCCGCACGGCTGCAAAAGGTCCGCTTCGCGCTCTTCAAGCTCGGTGTGAGCGGGCGCGTCGTCGCGCCGGAGGAGCTTTCGCAGCCGATTGGCTATCTCTGCGATCTTGAGGGCTTCTCCCCTGTCGAGGAAACCGTCGAGGGCGGCTTTTCCGACGAGATGCTCGTGCTCTGCGGTCTTTCCAGTCCGCAGCTCGACGCGCTGCTCTCGTCTCTTCGCCGCAGCCGCGTGGTCGTCGCGCTCAAGGCCGTCGTCACCGAGGACAATGCCGCGTGGAGTTCGCTCCAACTGCACGACGAGCTCCGTCAGGAACACGCGGCGATGAAGGGCACGCGCCCCAAGGATGCCGAAAAACGCTCCGCGCACCGCAAATAACCCTTGCAACCGCGCAGAGCAGGCGGTATAATAATAGGGCTTCGAATCGAAGCCCTATTCAAGTATCAATAGTATCTGGGTATAGCGAAGTTGGTATCGCGCCTGGTTTGGGAGAATACGCCCAGCCGGATCGCCTAACTTCATAACGGGGTGTTGCGCAGTTGGTAGCGCGCCTGCTTTGGGAGCAGGAGGCCCAGGGTTCGAGTCCCTGCACTCCGACCACCTTTCTTTGAAAAACCGCCTTTTTAGGCGGTTTTTCTGCGTTATAAGTTCAATTTTCGAAGTGCGCTTGACCACATGTTAATTGTGGTCAGAGCGGTAAAATGGCCGTTGCGTCTTCGGTACAGAGTAACGCTGAAGACCACAAAATCCCTAACCCATCCCTAACTGGTGTGTTTTCGCCGTTTTTTACGTGTAGTTGTGACAATATCTTGAAATTTTCAGCGTTATGCACTATAATATCTTTACGGTAGGCCTTTGCGCCACCAAGGCGACCGTATGGGTGTGTTCCCGTGCGGTCTTTTATTTTGACCAATTAGGGAGAGTGATTTAATATGGCAAAGAGCGACGCTATTGCAAAAGCAATTGCGGCTGATCCCTATTTGAAAAAGCGCAAAGCCCCAACTGAAGCTGAGCAGCAACTGTACCTAAAAGAGGTTTCTTTTTCCTGTCCTCTTTGTGGAAAAATCCTTCGACACAATAAACAAGGAAAGGCAAATAAGTTATATGAGATTGCCCATATTTTTCCGAATAGTCCGACTGAAGAACAGTATGAACTTTTAAGTAAACTGCCTCGTTTGGGGGATAATTCCGAGTCCTTTGAAAACAAGATCGCATTATGTAAAGATTGTCACAATCAGCAGGACTACCACACCACGGTGGAGGACTACCTAAAACTCCTGAAGATAAAGCAACATTTTCTACAGCTTACAGACCTCCACGAAGCTACACTGACAATGGGGCTGGAACCGCAAATTGCAGATGTTGTGGCAAAAGTTTGTTTTTTGCGTGAAGACGAAGCCGCCACGCTGAGCTACATACCCGCCCGATTAACCAAAAAATTCTCCACAAATGAGTTCCTCTTGAAAAACCGGGTCAGCATGAATGTGACCAGCTACTATCCTTACATCCGTGACCGCTTTAAAGAACTGGAGGGGATTAACGGTTTTCGTTTGGATGCGCTCAGCCTTCAGATTAAAAGTTGCTTTATTAAAATGGAGGGTCTTTCAGATAACAAGAGTGACATATTTGACCAACTCGTAAATTGGGTAATGGCAAAAACGTGCTCTACATCCAGAGAGGCTTGTGAGGCAGTTGTCTCCTTCTTTGTTCAGAACTGTGAGGTGTTCCATGAGATTACCGAGTAAAATCACATCTTATGGTGAAAGTGTAATCAGTAAGTTCCCGCCAGTGCTCTCGGTATTGCAAGATGCTGACACGGGAGTGTTAGCTCTGTATGATGCTACCACGAAGCATTTCAGTAGTATTGAGGATTTCATGGATACTCTGGACTGCCTGTTTGCTCTCCAAAGAATTAGATATGACGCAGAACGCGAGGTGCTCTGTTATGTTGCATGAGATTTACTGTGAACAATTTCACCAGAAGCGAATTGTTTTCAATCCTGGACTTAGTGTGGTGTTGGGTACCAATGCAGGCGACAACTCTATCGGGAAATCCACCTTCCTACTGATAATTGACTATGTTTTCGGTGGTAGCACATATGCAGGTACAACGGACATCATCGAAAATGTCGGTTCCCACGATATATACTTCTCTTTTATTTTTGGCGAAGAAATCTTTAAGTTTTGCAGAAACAGCATTAATGCCCATACTGTTTGGAAATGCAATGATTCTTACGAGAAGGTTGAAGAAATCGGGCTGAATGATTACTGCAAATGGCTGGACTCGAAGTATGCAATATCTTTGCCAGAACTGTCTTTCCGAGATGCAGTTGGTCGATATATTCGAGTATATGGGAAAAACAATTGCGATGAGCGGCATCCGCTGCACTACCAGGCTACAGAGAAAGCAGAAAAGGCATGCACGGCGCTTCTGAAACTTTTCGATGCGTATACACCTCTCAAGGAAACAGAGGCCGCAGCCCAGCGCTCTGATGCGGAATTGACTGCATATAAAAAGGCGCAAGCTTTGCAGTTTATTGCAAAAATCACCAAGCGTGTACACGACAAAAACGAAAAAGAGATTCGCAGTATTGCTGCGCAAATTGAGGAGCTTTCTTCTGGATTGGAACGCGGTTTACTTGATGTAGATGCTGCAGCATCTGAACAGGCGGTTTATATCAAGAAATTACTATCCAGAGCTCGGCGCGCAAGGAGCAAAGTGAAAGCCCGATGGGATTTGCTTGACGAAAATGGCAACTATGCCTTTTCCTCTACAACCGATTCCTTCGCTGATTTACAGCACTTTTTCCCAGAAGCGGCCGTTGCACACTTGGATGAGATTGAGGGGTTCCACAGAACGATTTCCTCCGTGTTCAAGGCTGAACTGAGATCAGACCGTTCTAAGCTTGAAAAAGAACTGGCTGAGTATGACCAGATCATCCACGAATACGAAGCTCAGCTTCAGGAACTGGTTCAAAACCCCAACCTTTCTAAGGTTGTTCTAACTCGTCACGCAGAACTGCTTCGCGAGAAAGACCGGATGCAAAAGGAAAATGATGCTTACGAAAAACTACAGCAGCTGAAAGAGGACCGAGATGCTGACGCGGAGCGGCTGAAAACAATTAAGCAACAGCAATTAGCTTTAGTTTCCTACCGGCTCAACGAAGAAATGAGCCGACTCAACGATGCTATCTACGAGGGATCCTACAACGCTCCCATACTGAACTTTACCGACACCGGATATGATTTCTTCACTCCGGATGATACTGGCACTGGCATTGCATATAAGGGACTTGTTGTATATGATCTCGCTGTGCTGAGCCTTACAAAACTGCCGCTTCTGGTACATGACTCGGTCGTACTGAAACAGATTTCAGATGATGCGATTGAGAAAATTATTGAGCTGTATTCCTCTTGCGGTAAACAAGTCATCATCGCTCTGGATAAACAGGATTCGTATAGCGAAAAGACATCTCGCCTTCTCGGGGAATCTGCCGTATTGAGATTAAGCAGTAACGGTCAAGAGTTGTTCGGACGTTCTTGGGGATAAACTGTTTGCAACTTTTATGGGCTCGCCATTTCTGGCGAGCCCATTTTCTTTTATCCCACTCTCTCGAACGGTATCACCTTGCACCGGCTTTCCTCCGGCGGGTCGGGAGGTTCCGGGGTGGTGGTTGCCGTGGCGGATTCCATGAAGCCGCCGATCTTCTCAGCCGCGCCTCTTTGCATATCGTTGGTGATGTGCGTGTAGGTGTCCAGAGTGAACCCGGCGCTGTAATGGCCCAGCATACTGGACAGGGTCTTCACATCCACGCCGCTGGAGATCGCCATGGTCGCAAATGTGTGTCTGAGGTCGTGGAAGCGCACGTGCTCCTCGATGCCTGCGTTTTTCAGTAGCTTCCGGTTGATCCGCGACACGGCGTCCGGACTCCAGTAGCCGCCTGTGCGGGGCGACGGGAACAGGATGGGGTTGTCCGGGTGCAGTTCGTGTTCCTGCCCCAGCAGGTCGACGGCCTGCTGCGACAACGCCACCTTGCGGACAGAGTTTTTCGTTTTTGGTTCTGTCACATCCAGCTCGCCCTCCATGCGGGTGACCTGCTTATTCACCGTCAGGATGCGCTCTTTTACATTCAAGTCCTCCCACTGGAGCGCCAGCAGTTCTCCCCGGCGCAGGCCGCTGGACAACTCCAGATAGAACATAGGCAGGACGCCGTACTTCTCCGCTTCCTGGAGGTATCTGCCGATCCTCTCCGGCGGGAGGATGGTCATCTCTTTCTTGTCCTTGGGCGGGATACGGCAGTTCTCGCAGGGGTTGTACGGGATGAGCCGCTCTTTCACCGCCTGCTTCAGCGCCGCCTGCAGCACCGCATGGACACGCCGCACGAAGGTGTTGGACAAGGCTTTGTCGTTCTGTTTCGCCCCACGGGGCATCCTGCCGTTTTCTTTCAGATCGTTATACATTCTCTGGATGTGGATGGACGAGAGCTGCTTGAGCTTGATCGCGCCGATGGCCGGGATGATGTGGTGCTCGATGATCCCCTCATAGCCCTTGGCGGTGTTGTAGCGGATGTTGGGCTTACTGTAGGTTTCAAACCACAGCCTGCACCACTCCGCTGCGGTGTAGTCGCCCGTGTGATTGAGCGGCACGCCCCGGTTTTCCCGAATAGCCTTCGCCAGCTTTTCCTTGCACTCTGCCTGGGTCTTGGCGGACACGCTTTTCTGGATGGCTCGGCCGGTGACCGGGTCGATGCCCTGGGTATATCTGCCCTCCCAGCGGCCGCTGGGCTTTTTGCGGATGCTGCCCTCGCCGTTGGCTCGTTTCTTTGCCATTTATGATCCCTCCTTTTTAACACAAACACATACCACAGAGTTTTTGGAATAGCTACTAAAATATTTCAGATTTTTTCGCGGCCTGTTCGTCGATCCATTCCATGAATTTGTCACGGGGAACGATGATGCGGCTTCCCAGTGTGATGGTGGGGAAATCCCTGCGGTGGGCCACCTCGTAGGCGTGGGCCAGACCGATGCCCAGCACATGGGACACATCCTCCACGGTCAGCATCAGTGGGAGTTCATCAAACGAATTGTATTTGGATTTTCTCATTCAGTTCCTTTCTACCTTCTGGGCGGAAGGGTTTTAGTTCTTTGTTTTGCGGCCCAGTTTTTGCGCCTCTTACATGGTCAGATCGGGCCACTGCTCCTCATGGTCATCCAGCTTGTGGCCCAGGGCCATGCGCTTCTCCTGCAGCTTTTTCAGCCGCTTGCGGTCGATCTGGATACCGCCGGGGCGGGACTTGGGTACGGAGTTGTCCCGGAACACCCGGCTCATGTGGTGGAGCAGCCGGGTCACCGCCAGCATCGCAGAGGGCAGACGGTTTTCCTCCAGATGGTTCAGGAGATACTGGGCATACTGATTGTCCTGTTCGGCGGACCGAGTCAGCCAGTGTACGGCCCGCTCTTCATCGTAGGGAATTTCTTTTCCGGTGAGGTACAGCTTGCCCAGTATGTACTGGGCGTAAGGATTTCCTCTTTCTGCCGATTTGGTGAACCACTCTATGGCGTGTTCAGTATCCTTTTCGATTAGTTCGCCTTTGAGACACTCCTTGGCCAGCCGGTACATGGCATAGCTGCTTCCGTTGACCGCGGCGGTGTAGATCCAATTCAACCCCAAACGGATATCCCGTACCTCCACATCATCGGAGAGGTACAGCTTGGCCAGAGAGTACTGCGCCGCCAGATGGCCCTGCTCCGCCGCCTGCTCGAACCAGTACCGGGCGTTCACCGAGTCCGGTATCAGCAGAGGACCGTCCCGCCAGAGCTTTCCCATCAGATACTGGGCATACATATCACCGTTCTCTGCCAGTTTGTCCATTTCAGAGACGGCGTCGCTCCGTTCCTCCATGGTCAGGCGCTCGTCCCGTATGATATTCCGCAGCGCCCAGTAGTCGTAGGAGGCGTTGCAGTATTCCTCCGGCTCATCATACTGGCCCATGTCTTTCTCCTCGAAGCCGATCTCACCCAACCGCAGACACTCCGCTTCCTGAATGACCGCGTTTTTGATCTGCCGGAACTCCTTTTGCCGCGAGAGCGGGATGCGCTTCTGGGGCTTGTCGTGGTAGTAGCTGTCCACCTTGCCCTGGATCCTCAGCCACTGGTCATAGCACTTGCTCACGACAGGGAGCTGTTCCATCTCGTCCACGATCTCATCCACCATCTGCTTCAACCGCTTTGGCAGATAACCGTAGGACTTTTTGCCCTTGACCGTACCAAGCTGCGCCGCCAGTTCCAGCATGAGCTGCTCGGCATCCGGGTGGTCACATATGCCGTCCTGCATGGCACGCACCAGTTCCAGCATCGCCCGCCGCGCTTGGCGCACCAGCTCGTCTCTGGACTCCGACTTCTGTTCGTAAAGGTGCAGCATTTCGTTGCGGAAGATATCATTGGTCAACTTGGACTTGATCTGACGGATGCCATCCTTGGAGAGGTAGGCCTGCCCCGCCTTGGCGGACCAGGCCATCATGTGGATGTGCGGATGCTCGCCCTCGTCGTGGAAGGCGGCGTACCATCGGAAGTCGCCGGGCGGGATCTTCATCGCCGCCGCAATGTCGTTGCGGTGGGCGCGGATGAGATTTCGCCACGCCGTGGCGTTGTCGAAGCCGAGCCGGGCAGCATCCTCACGCTTGAGGGAGATGATGTGCGTCCACACGTTTCCGGTGTAGCGCTCCAGCTCCGCCATGGCTTTCTCCAGCGAAACGGCGTCGTCATCACCGAACAGGCCGTGAGCACCGATGCGCTCAGCACGAGGCCGGGTGGCGATGTACTTCATGTACTGCTCTGACTCGTGGATGGCATCCCAGTTGGCTTCCAGTGCCAGCGTGATGAACGCAGAGGCGCTGACCTTAGTGGGCTTCGTCAGGTAGTCCTCGTACTCATAGAGCGTTTTGCTGTCCGGGAAGTCCTTGACCAATTTAGCGGCGAGCTGTTCCTGCTTTCGTGTGGGCGGACGGTCATCCGGGATAAGCTCCACCCGCTCCCGGGTCGCGATGTAGCGAAGGTATCCGGAGGCCCCGCCGGTGCTTTTGATATAAGGACTCTTGAGAATCAGTCTTGCCATTCGTCATCATCCCAGTCCTGCTCCTGGCGGGAGCGTGCGTACTTTTCCAACGAGATGAGACCGTTTGTGGCTTTCACATTGCGGACGCTCTGCGCCCGTCTGCGCTGCAAATCTTCCCGATCCATCTCGAACGCTTCTGCGATAATACCGTTGGTCATGTCCTGCTCCACGTTTCTTGTGAAGCTGCTTCTGGCGATATAGTCCTCCATTCTGCGCAGTCTGCCGTCAATGGCATACTGGATCGCCATAGGCAAAAGCGTTTGGTTGTCCTGTATCCCCAGATGATCCACATAAAAGTTCACCGCCTTCTCCACGAACTCATTCATGCTTTGGCAGTTGTCGGCGGCGTACCATTGCTCGATCCTTCTTCTGGTTTCCGGCTGCATCCGGAATGCAATACGATCTCTGGTTTCTTTACTCATTCAATTCCTCCTTTTTGCTGTAAGACATCCTTGAAAAGCCCTGCAACACGGGGCTTTGGGGAAAGCTGACGCCATCGGTGCTTATTTCGCCTCGCAAAGACGCCAGCTTCAAGCGTCCAAAACTGCCCGCACTGCGGGCAGAAGTGGCGGCTGCGGCGGCGCTTGCGACGCCATGCCTTTATCCTGCTTTTTCTTTCGTCCTGCAAAAGTCTGCCGAAAACGGCTCACATCCGGCTTCAATCCTCTGGCTGGGACTGGGACTCGGCTCTTCTTGGAAAGGCGCACACAAGGCGTTCTGGCGGCCCTGGGCGTTGGACTTTTCGAGGAGCTGCGCCGCACGATAGCGAGCGGCAGCCTCCTCTGCCTGCCGGAACTGCCGCTCATAGAACGCTTCGAGTACACCCGGGATAGGACGAATGGTGTAGAGCAGATTCCCGTTCAGCGGTTTTCCGTCTTTGCTCTGCATGATGGTCGGCTCCGTGTAGATGAGACCTTTCTCCTCCAACTGCCGCACGTACTTTGCCACCGTATTTTCACTCATGCCGATCGCATGGCCGATGGTTTTGTAACTGGGGTAGCACTGGTAGGTTTCGCGGTTCTCACACCGGAGCAGATAGGTGTAGAGGGAGATCTCCCGGTAATCCAGACCGATGCTGAATATCTCGTTGGGCACCATAAAATAGTTTTTCTCTGCGCTGCGCTTGGGCCATTTCTTGTAACTCAATTCATACCTCCTGTGTTGTTGTAGAGTCCGATGACGCTCACACAGGGAACAGAAAAAATATCATTGCTTTTCTGCTGTTTGCCTGATATACTTTTATCAGTAGATTTGTGCGTGCCTGTGTGTGCGCCGAGCCGCCGGACTGTTGCCGCAGTCACGGCGGTTTTTGTTTTGCGGTCGTACTGGTGTGCATCCCTCCTCTGCTTTGCAGCTGAGTCTTTTACTTTCATCTGTGAGCTATCTTTTTCGCCTCCTCCGTGTTAAAATGATTTATATAGCCGTGCGTTGGAAACGGCACATAGCAAAAGACCGTGCTCCCGGGAGCACGGCCAGAGATGGAATGACCTTCCGAGCGGATCGCCGTATGGCAGAGAGCGCACATGCTCTCATGGGGTGCTCTGTCAAAGGCCATGTGGGTTCGTCAGCGCGGAGACCGTGCCGTACCGAACCAGGGGCAACCTCACCCGGGTGAAATTGTCCTTCTACTATTACTTAGAGAAAAATCGCAAAATCGGAAGGTCTGGAATTGTAAACTTTTTGTGAATGCAGAAAGGGTGGTGAGTTCATGTCCTTCAAGGATACCCAATCTTATAAAGAGCTTCAGGCAGATTGGCGCTGGATACACGAAATGGACCCGGAAGCTGCCGCCGCTGCAGACCAGTGGGTGAAGGAGCATCCGGAGGAGTGGAAGGAGCTGGAGCACATGCTCTACTACAGTGAGGCCAACTTCCACAAGCGAGTTGCGCCGGACACTCTGGAAGATGTGGATATCAAACAGCCCAGATCTTACAATCCGGAAGCGTTCCTGCCGGAGGAAGTGCGCAACGCGATCTACGATGATATGCGCTGGTTTGACCGGGCGAAGTATCTGCCAGAGGGATCTGATGAAGACCCGCTCATGTATGTGCGCAAAGAAATTGACGAGGGACTGCGTGAGCTGACTGAACTACAGCGGGAGGTTCTGTTCCGCACCGTCATCAACGGCGAGTCCACCGAGTCCGTCGCACAGGACAAACAGTGCTCGTCCAGAAACATCCGAGATATCCGCGCCCGTGCGCTTCGACAGATACGGGCCAAAATCAAGAGACGTGAAGGCTACGGCAGGCCCGACGTTGTCATCATTATTTTGCTGTTTATGCTGCTTGTTGGTGTTCCGCTTGCTTGCTGGGGAGAACAGCTTTGGACCGCATATCCCTGGCTGGAGCCCGTGGCTGCAGTGCTTAGCGCATTGGTTGTGGCTGTCATGTTCCAAAGTTCCCTTCGCAGAGAAGCAGAAAGGCTGCTGCGCCAGCACTGGGCCAGCCTGAATGGGTCGCAGAGAAAAGAATGACTATGAAAGAGGGAGTGAAGCACTTGCGGTGCTTCACTCCCTCTAACTATGCTTTTTACTCAGTCAGTTGAAGCTGCATCAGGATTCTCGTAAGGTTTACCATCCTTGTTATAGGTCAAATTAAATACAAGATCAGACAGCCATTTCTTAAACGAAGGATTATCCTGGAACTGCTTAAACAATTCCATATTGTCCGCCATAATTGAAAAGATGACCTGTTGCAACGCACGTTCGCTTTCCAAGCGCGCACTCTGCTCATCAGAGTTTCTCATGGCATTCTGATATTTTTCGTCCTTAGAGACCATGGCCGGTATCTCAAGGATCTGCCGCCGCACGTTATCCGCATCATTCCAATTGATGTTACCAAACATATCATTGAAATTGGAGAGAATGACAGACAACAAATCCATTTCCGGTTCAACGATATGCCCAACCTTTCCCGCCGGTACGGGAGCCACCTCCGTATCGGCATCTTCCAGGCGAATGGACATGACCTCACGCGCTTCGTTGCGGTAACTTTCGAGGTCGATCTTTTCAAGAATCCCCTGCGAAAGATCGTCCTCTCGTGGAGATGGCAGCTTTGGTATCAGCAAATTAAGAAAGATGGACAACCGTTCCCAGTCTGCGTTACCATATGGCAAAATCGCTCCGAGAAAGCCATAGGTACGCACAAACGCCTTTGCTGCGCTCTTAAATTTAATCTGGTCATCCGTGTCAAGCTGCTTGTAAACGGCAGTGCAGGCATCTAATGTGGGATCAAGTTTGTCGCGATCCGCTCCATCCAGGTACAAATTGACAAGCCGCTCGACATCTTCGTTGGAGAACACCTGGTATCCCTCCATTGTTGCAACCAGGTCGTATAGCTTATTCGGATCGGTTTCGCCGGACAAAATCGTGGTGCGGTAATATCGCGAAAATGATTCCTGAATCATCTCCGGCTTGTTTGCAAAGTCCAAGACGAAAGTATCATACTTCTTCGGACAGCAGCGGTTCAAGCGAGAGAGCGTCTGTACCGCCTTGATGTCATAAAGCACCTTGTCCACATACATGGTGTGGAGCAGCGGTTCATCAAAGCCTGTCTGGAACATATCCGCAACAATGAGAATGCGATACGGGTCTTTTTTGAACTCCTTCGGTATCTTAGCGTCCGGGAAACCGTTCAATCCGGCAGAGGTAAGCGGCGGTTCCTGACCTTGATACTTGTTCTCGCCGGAAAAGGCGATAATCGTTTTATATGGACTGCGCCTGTCCGCAAGGCATTTGTTGATGGCGTAATAATATTCGATACAGCGGGGAATGCGGGAGGTCACGATCATAGCACGAGCCTGCCCGCCGATTTTTCCTTTGGCAATGACCTGTTCGTGGAAGTGGTCTACCATCATAGCCGCTTTCTTGGCGATGGTATAGCTGTCACTTTCCACAAAGCTGCGTAGCTTCTTCTGCGCCCGCTTCTTATCGAACATCGGGTCGTCCTCGACGGTCTTCATCAGTTTATAGAAGCTGTCGATAGGCGTATAGTATTGCAGTACATCCAGAATGAATCCTTCCTGGATCGCCTGTTTCATCGTATAAACATGGAAAGGTCTATGCTTAATATCGTCGCCGTCCTGATACGGAACGCCGAAGGTTTCCAGCGTTTTATTCTTCGGGGTTGCGGTAAACGCAAAGTAGCTGGCATTGTTCAGCAGTTTGCGCCCTTCCATCAAGGCATTGATCTTATCCTCGTTATCCATCTCGTCATCGGAAGCAAGTCCGGAAAGCGCAAGGTTCATCTGCGCAGAGTTTCTTCCGCTCTGTCCGGAATGAGCCTCATCGATGATAATGGCGAAATGGTTATCCTTGTGTTCCGTTCCGATTTGCGGAACGATGTATGGGAACTTTTCAATCGTGGTGACAATAATACGTTTTCCATCCGTAATGGCTTTCGTAAGATCGCCGGAGTGCTCCGCCCATGCAACCGTGCTGCCGACCTGCATAAACTGCTTGATCGTATCCCGAATTTGCTTATCGAGGATACGGCGGTCAGTGACTACGATAACGGAATCCAACATCGGACGACCGTCCTGCTCAAGTCCGATAAGCTGGTGAGCAAGCCAAGCGATAGAGTTGGATTTACCGCTGCCTGCGCTGTGCTGAATAAGGTACTTTTTTCCGACACCGTTTGTTTTCACATCGGCAAGCAGCTTCGTTACAACATCGAGCTGGTGGTAGCGGGGAAATATCTGTTTTTCCTTTTTCTTCTTGGTATCCTCGTCCACCTCAACAACAACTTGCGCATAGTTTTCTATAATCAGCGTCAGCCTTTCCTTTGTAAGAATATCCTTCCAAAGGTAATCAGTCATGATGCCATTGGGATTTGGTGGATTTCCTGCTCCATCGTTATAGCCCTTATCAAATGGCAGAAACCAGCTATCTTTCCCAGCGAGCTTTGTGCAGAACTTGATGCGGGCATCGTCAACAGCAAAATGCACCATGCAGCGCTTGAACTGGAACAACATCTCTCTGGAATCACGGTCATCCTTGTACTGCTGAACGGCATCATCAACATTTTGCTTTGTGATCTGATTCTTGAGTTCAAATGTAATAACCGGGAGACCATTGATAAATACGCACAGATCCAATGCCAGTTTGGCTGCATCCTGTGAATAGCGGAGTTGTCGTGTAACGCTAAAAATATTCTTTTGGAACAGCTCTTTAGCTTTTGCGTTGCCCTCAGAGGGAGTCAGGTAAAACATGATCAGGTCGGCGGGGTATACTTTGATGCCGTTTCGCAGCACGTCAACTATGCCGCGCTTAGAAATCTCGCCCTGTAAACGGTTGAGAAACTGTGCGTATTTTTGATGACTTTTCCGGATGCCCAGCTTCTCTAATTGCTCCGGTTGCGTATCCTGCAGGAACCGAAAAAGCCGAGTCTCATCAATGGCGTATTCTTTGTTGTAGTCGGTGTTGGAGCCTTCTTCATATCCGTTGTGCTCAACAAGCCAGTTTACAATGAGAGCTTCGAATCCGCTTTCCTTGGTATTGGTCGGCATTACGCTTCCTCCTCTTCTGCTAAATGAGGCATCTCATATAAGTTGCCCAATAGCTGTTTTATAAATACAATAACCTTATCGGCATCTTCTTGGGTTGCCATTCCCATTTCGTGCGTATACTTGTTTCCTATCTTTCTTATTTTATCGACCCATGCTTTGTTTTGGCTACCGATATAGCCATTCACTTCCAAAAAATCTATGTATTCGACGAAGCGTTTTCCCACATCAGCGCCCTTGTCAACCGCAATATACATTAACAATGTTCGTGAAACCATTATAACCGAGTGATAACACTCATTTAGAAAGCACTTTCTGCATTCGTTATACAGCTTTTCTACATTGGGCGGTAGAAAGCGTACATCTTCATAGGGCAGCAGCTGTGACTGCGGTATGATTTTTCCGTCAAGACCAATGATGACCGGCATGAAGCACTCCGGGCATTTGTGAATTTGATATTTAATGGCACCGGTAGCTGTATCGACAATTCTGGTGGTAGAACCCGCCTGTACCCGCACGCCGCAGTATGGACAGGTTATTGTTTTTGCAGTCATCTCTTTTTTGGGAATGGCCTTCCAAGTCCATTCTTTTATCTCTATCATACTTATTCCTCCTCAGGAGGCTCGTCCGCACCTTGTTCCAAATTTTCATCTACATTATCGTTATCTTCATCCACAAATTCGTATTCGGGGATTTCGATGCCACGGACATCAATATTGCCAGTGACGGCATCAGCAATAACCTTGTTCTTATATTCTTCAAGCACAGCAACTTCTTCTGTCAATTTTTCGATTGCAGCATCATATTGGGGCAGTGCCTGCTTTATATATTTGACAATGGCAATCTGCTCATCCGCAGGCGGGACAATGAATGGGATCTCCTTCATTTTATCCATTTGTAAATCCCACTGCCCAACACGAATGCCATCGGACGCCTGGGCGAAAAAATTCACATAAACCTTACTGCGGATGGCATAGTGAAAATACTCCAAATTCTCAAAAGCAATGTCGAAGATGAAGTAAGCAGGGCTGACGATTCCGGTATAATCCGAAACGCCATAGGATCCTTGCCAAGCCTTCATCTTATTCATCGCAAACTGCCCTTTTCGCACAACTTTATAGCCGCTTAAATCATCAGGAATAAAATTGTGGTTGGCTTCCTTATCCTCGACATCACGGAGAATGACACCCTGTTCACGGACAACTGACAGCAGTGGAAATTCCGGGTGATTTTTCTCGCTAACCGGATGTAAAATCTGCCGAAGTTTTGTGATTTTCCAGTGGGCCGGAATATCTCCCAGCCACTTGACGCCGCTATCCTTCATGGGGGCATCTGTTGTCAGCCCGCGAGTGATCGCATGGCTTACCATTGACCGCTTCAGCGCATCAATTGCTTTGATTTCCTTTTTCTTGATATTGATCAGCTTATTGATGCTCGAAACCTTCCAATCCAAAAAGCGCACAATCTGATCCTGCTCCTCACGGGGCGGGACGGGCAACAGAATTGATTTCATCTCACTATATCTTGTCGTCCATAAATCTGCTACAATTCCACTCCCATTGCGGTAGTATTCCTCAGAGAACGGCTGACTTCTTAGCAGATAATGAACATATCTTTCGCTCAAGCCGTTTCTTGGAGTTAGTACAATATTGATTAAAGAAACGGATCCATCCAATTTCGCTACACCGCATGAACCTTTTCTGTCAGAGCGACTGTTGATAACGAAATCCCCAGCACATACGAGTTTTCGATTATCACCAGCATCTGTTTTGACCGCCGTAGCCAATTGTGGAACAACACCTATCCGTGCAACAGAAAGTGGTGCGTAGTCCTTATCGGAAACTTTTGATTTGCGTTCAGAAAACAATGCGCCTATTTTCGTGCATTGCCAATGTGATGGGAGTTCATCCAGCCAAGCTGCCTGAGCAGGTGTGTAGTCTGCATATTTTTGCATATTATCTGACGCCTCCCATTATCTCCGCCAACAATCCGTCAGCTTCCTGCTCAAGAGAGGAAAGGTTACTCAAAATATCACTCATGTCCCGCAGCTCCACGGGCTTGTAAAAATACTTCGTAAAGCTGATTTCATAGCCAATCTGTGTTTTCTTCTCATCCACCCATGCGTCCGGCGCGTAGGTCAGAACCTCGTTTTTCATAAAGGCATCAACGCCGCCCTCATAGGTGAAGGGGATGTTCTCCGTGTCGCGCAGATCAACATCCGGTTCACCCTCGATTGGCTGCGCGGCCGGGTCTTTCTCGGTGATAAATGGGCGCACCTTTTTCAACGCGGCGGCTTTCAGCTTGGTAGCCTTGGCAAAGACAGTCCAATCGTCCAACGGCGCAGTTTTTGCAGCCTTTTCAATAGCCGCCATCACGCTGTCATATTCGTCCGACTTCTTGAAAGTATCTGCCGGAATTGCTCTGTCAGGATACACGCGCAGACGCAGCGGTCGCTCCACCGTCACATTCCAATAACCGAAGTCCTCGTTGTTCAGAATTATGCTGACTTCGCTTTCCTCCATTGCAAGGAACATGCGAACGATCTCCTTGCGGATTTCTTCGGTAAATTCGCAGTTCTTCTTGCCCATATTCTTGCGCAGTGCCGACTTCATCGCCGTTGCGTCGATAAGCTGAATTTTACCCTTGCGGCGATCCTCCTTCTTATTGGAAAGCACCCAAATGAATGTGCCGATGCCCGTGTTGTAAAACATATTCTCCGGCACGGCGATAATAGCTTCCACCAGATCGTTCTCGATCATATAACGTCGGGCATTACTCTCGCCGCTTCCCGCATCGCCCGTGAAGATGGACGAACCGTTATGTACCTCTGCAATGCGGCTGCCGAGGGGCGTATCTTTCTTCATCTTCGCTACATTGTTCAGCAGGAAGAGAAGCTGACCGTCGCTCGTGCGCGGGATCATTGTAAGCTGCTCACCGCCGTCCAGATAAGCGTTGAAACGGCTGTCGAGGATTTCTTTTTTGCCACCCATCTTCTCGGCATCGGTTTTCCAACTCTTTCCGTAAGGCGGATTCGAAAGCATAAAGTCAAACTGCCGTGTAGCATTGCCGTCCAAGGACAGCGTTGAGCCGTAACTGATATGTTCTGCCTGGTCGCCGTCACCCTTGAGTAACATATCCGCTTTGCAGATGGCATAGGTTTCCGGGTTGATCTCCTGCCCAAAAAGGTGGATAGAAACATTTTTGCCGCGCCGTGTCGCCAGTGTCATAAGCCGATCCTGTGCAACGGTGAGCATACCACCCGTTCCGCAGGCCCCATCATAGCAGGAGTAAGTAGCGTCCTTGATCTGATCCGCAATCGGCATAAAGATAAGGTCTGCCATCAGCTCAACAACATCACGGGGCGTCCAGTGTTCGCCGGCTTCCTCGTTGTTCTCCTCGTTGAACTTACGGATCAGTTCCTCGAAAATCGTACCCATGCCGTGGTTGTCCAGACCGGGATGCTTGAGAATGGTCTTTTCTTCATCTTTGTACACCGGGTTCGGACTGAGGTTAATATCCGAAGATATAAATTTTTCAATAACTGCGCCGAGAATGTCTGCCTCGATCATGGTATCGATCTGATTACGGAACTTGAACTTCTCCAGGATCTCCTGCACATTCGGAGAGAAGCCGTCAAGATATGCTTCAAAATCCGTTTTTAAGGTCTGCTTTTTCGCACGGCTGGTAAGGTCACGTAGACGGAACGGCGACGCATTGCAAAAAGCCTGCCCTGCCACATTGCATAGCGCAGGCCACTGGTTATCGATACCTGCCGCATCCAACTTTTTCTTCATATCCAGGACAGACTCTTTACTGTCCTCCAAAAGAGCATCCAAACGCCGGATGACCGTCATCGGCAGGATCACATCACGGTACTTGCCGCGCACATAAACATCACGCAGGCAGTCGTCTGCGATACTCCATATAAAACTAACTATTTGATTATGCACCTGATTGTCCATATTTCTTCGTTTCCTTTCTCGCTGTAATAAGGCACCAATGATCATATCCTGAATGGTATCTTACTAAAGTTTCTACCCGTTATTCTGGACTATTAAGATTTCAGCTTATAAGTTCTGTTTCGATTTCCGCCTTCGGCTACGACAATTTCCTCCGCAGTCAGTTCAGAGAGGAGTTTCTTGGCTCGTGTACTTTTGACTCCAAGGAGCTCTGCAATATCGGCACTTCTGGCCGAAATATGATCAGTAAGGTATGCAATGATTTCTTCTTTCTGCCGGGCAGATTTTATCGTTGCTTTTTTATCGTCACTCTTTATCGCCGCTTTTTTATCGTCACTCTTGGAGAATAAGAGCGTTAATGTTGTCCGCTCCGGCTCGAGTTGCTCTGTAATCTCCGGAGTTGTCCAATTTTGCTCGCGCCAGACGCGGAAGATATTCGGAATGCCGCTACCAGCACGCTCACCAATATCAATCAGGTTGAACATCTTCAGCATCGCTCCATTACGCGGATCAGAAACACCGCCGCTCTTTGCGGCATCAATTTCGATGCGGAAGCTGCCCGGATTAGACATCGTAATGCTATTACGCTTTTTGACGATGACCAACCCCTGTCTGCCATAATAGTCAGCATGAACCAGGCAGTTCGCCAACGCTTCACGCAGAGCTTTATGCACATCGGTATCGTCCACTCTGGTGCCACCCTCCATCTTAAAGGGAACCTTGATATCCTGAATCAGCTTGTTGTAGACCCGGAAATAGAAGTCATACACATTGCCGCTCCAGTCGCCGAAAGAAGATATGATACGGTCAGTCCAACGGGTATCAGCGTCATACTGTTCCTGATAGTCCAGAAAGTAAGCGTTGAATTCTCGCACAATATCGTATTCGTTGCCGAACATGAGAAGTCCGGCAGAAGTGGGATGCTTCTTTCCATTAGAGCCGATGCCCACAGCACCCAGCTTCAGGAGAAAATCTTCGTCCTCCAGCGCTTCCCACACATGGCCGGGGCGGGAGAGGCGCATTCTCTGGCGATAGCTGCGGATGCTTTCTCTGTTGAACACCGTCAAGTCCATTTCATTCAGGATGAGCATGTCTTGGGTTTTCACGGAAGCATCCCGCACCATGGCCTGATATTCCTCCTTGGTGCAGCGATAGTCGCCCTCACCGTTGCGGCGGTAGGTGCAGAGCGGATTGCCGTCCACATACACCGGTTTATAGGAGCGTTCCGCGCGGGGAACATTGATGACCACAATGTGGTCGCCATCCACCTCCTGGACAAATACATCCTTGGAGGACAGGACATTCACGCTGGTCTTATTGGGGTTATTGACGATATCCCAGAACTCCTTAATGAGTCTGTCAGGGTCGGGCAGATCTACCGTGTGCAGGGATTTATCCGCCCATTCTTCCACGCCCAACAGGATAATGCCGCCGTGGGTATTGGCGAAGGCAGAGTAGGTTTCCCAAATGCTTTTGGGCAGACCGCCAAGGGCTTTCTTTGCCTCAATACGGTTGTTCTCCCGATACTGCTCGATTTTGGAAAAGTCAATCATGGTTTTCCTCCTTTACGAGCTCTATGATATCGCAGAAGTCGCAATCCAGTACGGTGCAGATTTTCGTCAGAATCTCTGTACTGACATGCTGGTTCTTGCCCAGCTTGGCAAGGGCGGTCGTAGACATGCCGGTAGCCAGACGCAGATCCTTCTTTTTCATGTTTTTATCAATCAGGAGTTTCCACAGCTTATTATAACAAATCGTCATCGTAACACCTCGTGTCAGAGTATACACTAATACAGGTTAATTCTAACACAGCAGCTTCAGTTTGTCTATTGAAAATCCAATTTTCAGATTCGTGATGTCCTTTCCAGACGAGAGATTTTGAATTATAAACTGGCAAATGGTAACCGCAGGAATGCTTTTTTGCTCCCCTGCGGTTATTTCATTGTTTATGCGGCGCAATTTTTGAGGTCAGCCCATGGTGCCAATTTTGTTGCCGTTCTCGTACATATCCTCGGCATACTCGACATGATTGGGGCCTTCGCTTTGTATCCAGCCAAAGCCGGGGACATAGACCATATCCGCCAGTTCATTATCGTTAGCTATTGGCTCCGGTGCCGATTTAGGTTCAGGTTGCGTGGGCTGTACCGGGATGGAATCTGTCTGCGTAAGAGGTACATATTCTTGTTCTGTCTCGGCTTCATCTTCTATTTCCGGTACAGGGATGGGCAACTCCTCGGTGGCTACTTCCGGGGCTGATTCAGCTTCCGGCATTTCCGATTCTTTCTTTTCTGTTACCACTGGCAGCACCGGTTTCTCTGCTTCCGGAAGTGTCGGCCGTGGAGTGGTCACGGCGGTCGTTTCGCTCGGCGCGGGTGTTTTCTCGACCGTTTCGGCCTGCGGCCACACGGCGGCACACAGGGCGAGACAGGCGGTAATCGCCGCGGTAACCGCGGTAACGATGATTCTCTTTTTCATTTTGGTTCCTCCTCTTTGGATGTAAAATGATTGAGTTCTGTGGACAACTCACCTTTTGCGGAATAGCTATCAGAACTTCAGAAGATTATCCAGAATATTTGCCGCCTGCTGCAGTTCGCTTTGGGTGACCTCATTTTGCATATCTTCATCCTTTTGCGCCTTGTGCTGCAGATAGGGTTCATAGTTCTGCCG